>Ga0070711_100000427_pt1 | contig 21955 bp, 19 predicted proteins | sample LARL53metaG_FD_65452 | JGI IMG/M metagenome (GOLD analysis project Ga0070711, IMG submission 65452) | Corn, switchgrass and miscanthus rhizosphere microbial communities from Kellogg Biological Station, Michigan, USA - LAR L5-3 metaG | ecosystem: Host-associated > Plants > Roots > Rhizosphere ... | reverse complement strand
GACGGTCGTGTGGGATGTCGAATACTTCACGATCCTCATGAGCGCAGCTGCGACCGCCGCCCTGTCGCACGGGTATTGGCTGACCCTGGCGCCAGGGTCAGCCACCGAAGATATGTGGGATAGCCTGCCGACAGACGGCGTCATTATTGTTGACCCCTTGATCAATGACCCTTTGGTCCGGGCCTTCGAAGACCGGGATGTTCCCGTGGTGACGGTAGGCCGGAGTTCGCTGGAGCTGAATGGCCGCCGCGGGTGGGTAGACAATGATCACAACTCCGGAACGCGGGCCATGCTCAAGCACCTTCGCGATCAAGGCGCGGGCTCTATCGCGCTGATCACGGGACCCGAGATGAACTCCTACACCCTAGATACCCGGAACGCCTACAAGGACTGGGCGGAGGAGCAGGGTGCAGAGCCTAGGTCCTACATTGCCGGATCAGGCCTGTCAGAGGAAGCCGGGTACGAAACTACCGCCAAGATGTTCGCTGACGGATGGCGACCCGATGCGATATATGCCACGGTTGACCGCCTCGCACTGGGCTCGCTTCACGCCATCAAGGACCATGGCCTGTCAGTTCCGGAGGATATTCTCCTCTCCAGCCTCAGCGACAGCCAGTCAGCTCGGTTGGCCCGCCCGCCTCTGACCGCTCTTGATCTTCATCCTGAATTGGTCGGACGATGTGCGGCGGAGATGCTTATTGCCCTTGTCGAGGGCGGCAAGATTCGTTCACGGCACCGGCTGATCCCCGCTCAGGTTGTGCCGCGGCGATCCACTGAAGCGCTGTCTTAGAGTTGCTAGAACAGGGATGCCAGCCGAAGGGGCAGGCATAGCAGCCCCGTGATCTGTGCGGATTGAAGCCCGGGTAATACAGGTCGTGTAGCTCCAGGGCAGGTGCTCGTGCCCGTCCCTGCCCTGGCGTGCGCGCAGGTCCTGCCCTGGGGTGCGGAGCCTCCGGTGACCGGTCAGGGCAAACAAGGTCCATGGCCGGTCTTCAAGACCGGCACTCCTGAACTTCGTGCAACGGAAGATCCGCGGGATACAACCCGGCATTGCAATGAGGTAGCACTCCAGCGGGCCACGAGAACCGCTAGATTCTTGTGAAGACCTTATTGCAACTTGACGCGGACCAGGAATTGCATCGTTTGGTCCCGCGAACGGTTTGAGATGATCACCGAGTGATCGGTGACCAATCTCCTGGTACCACAGCTGCCTGCGGCTGGCAGCGTGAGCGGGTGACCCCCTGCCCTAACCGCCGGTTTTCCTGGCTCCTACGCGGCCTTCCGCTACCAGCGTGCCGAGGACGTCCATGATGACCCGGCAACCCAGCTGTGCGGTCATATCGCTCACGTCATACGGTGGCGCGATCTCGACAAGATCCATGCCGCACAGACCCTGCTTCGCGATCATCCGGACGGCCTTCAGCGCCTCCCGGGGCAGCAGTCCTCCGGGCTCGGGCGAGCCGGTCCCCGGCGTGAACCCGATGTCCAGGCAGTCGATGTCGAACGAGAGAAAGACGGCCTTTGTTCCCCGCCATGCAACTTCGAGCGCGATTTCAGTTGCGCGCTCAATGCCGATGTCCTCGATCTCGCCGACCGTTATCACGGTCGTCTCGCGTTCGCGCGCCACCTTCAGGCCCGGGCGCGAGCCGTACCATCCGCCGATGGCGATCTGTACTAGGTTGTCCGGGCGCACATTCGGAATATTGGTGGCGTGAAAGAAATGCGTGGTATGCATCCTCTCATCCATGTCGCGTTCTTGAATGTCAATGTGCCGGTCGAAGTGGATGATCCCGAGGTTGCCGTCAATAAGCGACGCGATCCCGCGGATATTCGGATACGAAATCGAGTGGTCACCCCCAATCACGACCGGAAAGCATCCGCCGGAGAAGATGTGCCGGATGCCGCGGTCGATCTGGTCGAATGTCTTCTCGATGTTCGAGGGGATGACAAATATGTCCCCAGCATCACAAAGCGTCAGTTCTTCAAGCAGGTCGACGCCTAGGTCCAGCGAGTAGCCATCATAGAGCGCCGACACTCGCCGGACTGCCTGCGGACCGAATCGCGCACCCGAACGGTAAGTCGTCCCCATGTCGAACGGAGCCCCGACCACCGCTACTTCGTAGTTCCCTACGGCGGTGATGTCCTCGCAGTAGGGTGCTTTGAGGAATGTATTAATGCCAGCGAACGCCGGCTGCCCGCCACGGACGAATGTCGTGATCCGGCGGTCCTGGACCGAAGGCGCAGCCTCCAAGCCAAGCTCTAGCCCGCGCCGAGCCTGTCCCCGCAGTCGCTCGTCACCGATCTCACTTAGTCGATCAAGCATGCGGGTGGCGTGCAGGTCCTGGCGATCGAACGACGATCCGGTGTGTGAGCTCTCAGGAGCCATTTGCTACCTCCATCTTGACGTCACGGCGGCAACCATGCGTGCCGGGCTCGTCACTGCGCGCTGCCAGCCGAATAGTGGACATTTCTCCATTATCAAGTGAACCTACCGTCACATGTCGGCCGTGCCAGGGGCCCACCGCCCGCGTTGTGCCCTCCTGAAGCCAGGGTGACGGCCAAAAGCCAGCGCCCGCCATATACGCGAAACGACCGCAGAGTCGCACGCCGGGTCGGCGTTCCGGCGTGACGCACCTGGCACATTGGTCGCCGAACCGGCAGTGGCAACACCAGCGAGTCCATGACCGACGTCATCGCCGCTGGCGCCCAGCGGTATGCATCACCTGGCACGCAGACCGTAGCGCTCCGCCCGCACTTCGGCCCGGAGGCCGTCGACCGGACGGAGGGCTATCAAGGGTGCGGTGATCGGCAGCATCGACGCGCAGGCGCGCCGCGCCGCTGGCTTCCCGGTCGTTCAACTCGCTGCCGACCGCGCAGGCCGTGCACTGCCTCGTCGGCGCCGGGATCCAGCCAGAGTCCGCTGCCGAGATAGCTGGCCAGCGGCCGTTGCCCGAGGGCTGGCTGAGCGGCCAGCGCGGTCCGGTCGGGGCACGGCGCCGGTCACCGCACTCTCCTTGGCATGATCGAGGGCAGCTCTCGCTGAACCGCCGATGCCATGGCGCGTACCCGGTGAATCTCAGCCTGCTGTTATTACTCGCAGCTGGCCGCGCTGTAGCCCGCCGACACCGGTGATGTAACCGGATCCTCGACTGTCCACGGGGACCCGGGCCGGTGACCGCCGTGACGGGCCGCTATCGCCAGGCCGACCGCGAGCATCGAGAACAGCCCCACGCTCAGATAGGGAATGTTCCACGCGCCTACCGGCCCGACAAGGATGCCGTTGAGGACGGCGCCGAGCCCGACCCCGATCATCGTGGCCGCCTGGTAGCACGAGAATGCCTCGGCTCGTTGTTTCTCCCCAATCCGCGCTTCGAGCTCGGACGTGCCTAGCCCGTTGATGGGCACCAGCATGAGCGAGGCGAAGAGCAGGCATCCCCCGTAGGCCAGGGCGGAGGGAGCGAGGATGCTCGGCAGCATCAGCAGGGCGAACAGGGCGAACAAGATGGAGGCCTTCCTGACGGTATGTCTCCGCTGGATCGGCCGCAGGCTGACGTAGGTCCCGCCGGTCATGCTCCCAATCGCCAGCAGGAGCAAGAAGAGGCCACCGAGATTCGGCGAAAGGCCATATTGGGGCATTCGCTGCGGCACGTTGGACTCGAAGGTTCCGAATCCGAGCCCGATGCAGAACGCAAGGCCCACCAGCACGCGGACATCGTTGCGGTGGCGAAGGATGTGCGTGCGCGCCCGCGGCCGCGGGCGCATTTGGACAACGCCGATGAGGCTGATGCCCGCGAGGAAAGCCACCGCTGCTATGCCGAGCAGCGCCGCGACGGCTCCGCCCAGCGCGGCCAGGACCGTCACGACCAGCGGCCCGATGCCCCACGAGGCCTCCACCATGAAGGACTCGACGAAATGCGCCCGGCGCAGGTGATCCGGTGGGACCGCTACCACCAGCAGGGCCCTGAACCCGCCCCAGATTCCCGAGAACGAGTAACCCAGGCAGACGCACAGGGCGTACAGGATGATGATCGGAACCCGCAGGGACACGCATAGGGCGAAGGTCGCGAACAGCCCGCAGGTGAGAAAGCAGTTTCGCTGGAGGCCGCCGCGCAGCTCCCCCCGGTCGAGCAGGCGCCCGCACGTAGGGCCGGCCAGGCCGGCGCAGAACGTGGTGACGCCGGCGAGCTTGGCGCCGGCCGCGAGGGAGCCGGTTTCCGCCTGTCCCGCCAGGACGAGCCCGAGCAGGGCCATCGAGATCGGCAGCCGGGCCAAGAAGGACGACAGCGTCCAGCGCTGCCAGGCCCGTGAGGTAAGCAGCCCGCCGATACCACGGTAGTCGGCCGTTGCGGCGCCCCGCGGCTTGATTCGCCGGATCACTCTGGAAGGGGAGCCAGGTCGGTGATGCCCCGCTCGAGGCTCGAGGACTCGGGGAAAAGGACCGGCAGGGTCAGCTCGGTATCTCGGTAATCCTCGATCCGCTTGCGGCAGCGAGCGCGCGGCCCGCACACCACTGATGCGTCCACTACCTCATCCCCCACGTCCACTACCTGATCCCCAACGGGTCCGCGGCCTTGGCCAGGCCTTCTTGGTCGGCCATGAGTCTAATCCGCGTGACGAGCTCATCACTGAGGCCCATCTCGCGCGCGAGCTCGGAAAGGGACAATGTACCCGGCGGCGGTCGGGCGGATGCGGTCCGCCGCATCGCGCCAGTTGTCGGAGACGCCCACCATCAGCCCTGCGCCGATTTCGCAGGTAAGCGGCCTGCCGCACCGTCGTGAACCTGCCGGACCATCCTGATCACCCTCGCCCCGAGGGGGAAGACATCCAGGATGACCCAGTCGGCCAGGCGGGCGGCCGTGCGAAGCGCCTGCGGGCCTCCGACGCAGCATGCTCTACCCCCACCGCGGGGAACGGCCCGGGGCAGATCTCGGTGAGCGTCTCCTCGGAGATCAGGTCCAACCACAGCAGGTTGAGGATCCACGCGTTGCGCTGGGCGGCCCCGCAGGCTCATGTCCATGCCCTCGTTCAACATCACGCTGTTCTCGTAATGTCCGCTGGGCACGACAATGCGGCGCGCACCGCGTGGTCCCAGGCCGGGCGGCGGATCCGCGGCGGACGCGCCGAGGATGGCCACAGCGCATGGATCTCCGGCTGCCATGTGGCCTCCTTGGGTGCTGGTCGGCCAGGGCCTATTGCCGGTCAGGCACGATAATCTGCGGCATCCGGCGGGGTCCGCGATGCGGTTCCGGGTCAGCTCATCATTCAATCTCCTGGCGTATCCTTCCCATGGCGGGTGCAGGGATGCCGCGGGAGCCAACGATATCCACCGGTGGGTGAGGAGAATCGGCTAGATGAGCGGCACTAGCGAGTCTGACGAGATCACCCGATCCGAGGCTGTGCTGGCCGAGGCCGATGAGCTGATGCGGATCGCGGCTCAGCGATCGCTGACTATCCGGCTCGCCGGGTCGCTGGCCATCCGGGCCCGGTGCCCAGACCACGCCCCTCTGCTGAAAGCGCTGGGCCGGCGCCCTTACCGCGATATCGATCTGATGGCCTACTCGAAGCAGAAGCGGGACATTGCTGCGACGCTCGAGGAGCGGGGCTATGTTCTTGATCCTGCCATACGTATGGCCCAGGAATTCGGTATCAAACGCTTCGTCTATGAGAATCCAGCGAATGGCCTGAAGGTTGACGTCTTCTTTGATGAGCTGGTCATGGCCCACACCATTCAGTTCAACGGCCGACTCGAACTCGGCAATCAGACCGTGGATCTTACTGACCTGCTGCTAACCAAGCTTCAGATTCATGAATTCACCGAAAACGACCTCATTGACTGCATCGTGCTGCTGGCCGAGCACGACGTGGGCCGGGGCGGCACGGATGGGATCAACGGGGATTACGTCGCGGACATCATGCGCAAAGACTGGGGTTTCTGCTACACGACGCAGGCAAACCTGAAGAACATCGCAGAAGGCGTTCACCGGTATCCGGTTTTGCCGGCCGACGTCGGTGCGCTCGTGCGGACCCGGGCCGGCGGGCTGAGCGACATGATCGAGCGTGCACCCAAGACTCAGCGGTGGAAGCTCCGCGCGCGGGTCGGCGAACGGGTTCGGTGGTACGAGCAGGTGGAGGACGTGAACCGGTAGCGGGCCGCCGGCTAGGTTACGACCGGTCCCGGCGCCACACCGCGGCCAGGCTGATCATCTCGAAGGCGAGGTTTGCGCTGAGCGTGGCGGTGACCCCGCCCGGGTCATAGGCCGGGATCACCTCGACCACGTCGAATCCGACGAAGTCAATGCCGTGCAGGCCGCGGATGAGTTCGAGCGCCTGGGCCGAGGAGATCCCCCCGGCCTCGGGTGTGCCGGTGCCAGGCGCGAACGCCGGGTCCACGACATCGATGTCGAAGCTGATGAAGGCCTGGCGGTCACCGACCCGGCTGCGGATCCGGGCGGTGACCGCGTCGATGCCTTCCCGGAGCAGGTCGCGGCAGGGAACGTAGTCCAGGCCGAGCTCGTCGGAAAGGACCGTCCAGTCGGCGCTGTTGTAGAGCTGGCCGCGCAGCCCAACTTCGATGGAATGCGCCGTGTCCACCAGTCCCTCTTCTATCGCGCGGCGCATCCAGGTCCCATGGGTGTACTTCTCGCCGAAGTGGTTGTCCCAGGCGTCCGTGTGGGAGTCGAACATGATGACCGCCACCGGGCCCTTGGACCGGGTGGCACGCAGATGCGGCAGCGTGCACGAGTGGTCCCCGCCGATGAGCAGCGGGATAACCCCGGCCTCGACCACTGGGGTGACTCCCCGCTCGATCGCTTCATAGGACCGGGGAGTCGAACCGGGCACGATGGCGATGTCGCCATAGTCGACGCAGGAAAGGATCTCGAAGGGGTTGACTTCCTGGGCCGGGTTGAATGGCCTGAGCATGACGGCGGCCGAGCGCACGGCGTTGGGACCGAACCGGCCGCCGGTGCGGTAGGTCGTGGCCGTGTCGAAGGGGACGCCGATGACCGCGAGGTCGATGTCCTCCAGCGTGCGTACGTGCGGCAGCCTGGCGAACGTCGGGATTCCGGTAAAACGCGGCGACTGCAGCGAATCCTCGGGCAGGTAGTGTGGCACTCGCTCGCCTCCTCGGTTGAGAATCCGCACGTCAGCGGCCTGGTAACCGATCTTGCCGGCCCGTGGGACCGATGATCGGCGATTATATTCTCGCCGGGGCGGCGTCCGGCAAATGCGGTCAGAGCCGGGCACACACGATCTGGAGGAGGCACGGATGGACTGGGAGGGCCGCGCTGTCCTCATTACCGGCGGGTCGCGGGGCATCGGCCTGGCCACCACGAGCCGCTTCCTGGGCGCCGGCGCGTCTGTCACGATCGCCGGGCGCAGCGAAGACGCTCTGGCCGCGGCCCAGGCGGAGCTGTCCTGCCCCGACCGGCTGCGGACGGTAGCCGCCGACGTGAGCACGGTGCCGGGCTGCCGGGCTGCGGCCACAGCGGCGTTGGACGCCTTCGGGCGCCTGGACGTGCTGTTCACGAACGCGGGCAGCTATGAGGCGGCGCCGGTGGCCGAGGTCACCGAGGACATGTGGGATCGCACCATCGATACCCACCTCAAGGGCACGTTCTTCAGCGTGCAGGCGAGCGAGTCCGCGCTGCGCGAAACCCGCGGCTGCGTCGTGACCATGGCGTCGGACGCCGGGCTGCTCGGGTTGCGCGGGGGCTGGGCGGCCTACTGCGCGGCGATGGGCGGCGTGGTCAACCTAACCCGGCAGCTCGCGGTGGATCTGGCCCCGGAGATCCGGGTCAACGCACTCGCGCCCGGGCCGGTCGGCACCCAGCACCTGTACGACGATCTGGCGTCAGCCAGCTACGGCGGGTTGGAGGAGACGGGTGACGCGGTGACGGCGGTGACGGCGACGCTGCCGATGCGCCGGATCATCGAGCCGGACGAGATCGCCCGCACGGTGCTCTTCCTGGCTGACATGGAGTCGATGACCGGCTCGGTGCTGAGCGTGGATGGCGGCACGACGATCGCGCTGCCTTGAGGCAGCCGCCGGAACGGCCGGCCCTGGATGCCCCGTCGTCACCGGCTCAGACCCAGAACGAGCAGGCCAGCGAGGGTCATGCCGATGCCGAGGATCTGCCGCCCGCGCAGCCGCTCGTGAAACACCACGATGCCGCCGGCGATGACGATCAGCGGGAAGCACGCGGACGCCGCCGCGGCGACCGCAACCGAACCGGCGGTGGTCGCGCGCGTGTAGGCGATGAACGCGAGCACGTCGAGAAACCCGGCGATCCCGGGCAGCGGCAGCGTGCCCGCGCGCGGACGGGCGGAGGGGCGGCGCAAGAAGACCACGACGGTGATCGCGAGGATGATGACGAAGGTGACGGCCCGGGACACGGCGACCGGGAGAAACCAGCCTAGGTCCTCCGCCGTCTGGCCCAGGAGGTAAATCGTCACCCCCCAGCTCACCATCGCCACCAGCGCGTACGGCACGCCGTCGCCGCGGCCGCGGTCTGCTGGCCTGGGGTCCTGCCCGGCATCGGGCGGGCCGGCCGCGGACACCAGGATTACACCGCCGATCGTCAGTACCACGCCTGCTATCCCGGGCAGGGTCAGCCTCTCGCCGCCGAACACGACGGCCAGGATCACCGCGACCACGGCATAGGCCGAGAACATGGGGCTGACCAGCGAGACCGGCCCGAGCTGCAGGGCCCGGTAGAAACCCGCGTACGAGACCACGCCCAGGACGCCGCTGACCGTCAGCGTGACCAGATCGCCCGGCCCCGGCCGCGCGACGGGCACGGGCGCCAGCGCCAGCAAGCCCAGCGCCAGGCAGGCCACCGCTTGGCCGACACACATCGTGCCCAGCAGGCCTGCCCTCCGGGTGCTGACCGCGCCCAGGAAGTCGGCGGCGCCCCAGGCCACCGCGGCGCAGAGAGCATAAAGCATCGCGCCTATCTGTCCCCTCCGCTGTGCTGACCTGGCTGTTGAGTACCTAATGGGAAGCTGTTAACAGTCGACAGTCAAAGTAGCCCGAACTAGCATCGGGGATGCGTGAACCGCCAGCCCATCGGACGTGTGCGCCTCATGGACAGCCAGCCGGTGAACCTCGACGGATTCGCGTTCGAGAACCACGAACTCGGCCTGGCCTCGCTCGCGAGCCCGGGCGATCCGGAGCCCTCCCTGCTGGTCCGCGGCGGCCGGGTCATCGAACTCGACAGCCGGCCCGCGGATGAGTCCGACATGCTCGACGAGTTCATCGCCCGGCACGGCCTTGACCTCCGGGCCGCTGCTGAGGCGATGGCCCTCGACGATGTGGAGATCGCCCGGCTGATGGTCGACCCCAGCGTGCCGCGGCGATCGCTGGTCGAGTTGGCCGGGAGCCTGACCCCGGCGAAGCTCGCCCGCATGGTCGCGCTGCTGCAACCGCATGAGCTGATGATGGCCGGGGGCCTGACCCGGTGCCGATGCGGCGGTGATAGATCTTGGTGGCGGCACCGTCGACGTCATCACTGGCCGCCAAGAGGTGGTCGCCGCGGGCGGAGGCGATCTGCTGACGATGGTCGTGGCGGCGCTGCTGGGCACCAGTCGGTCGGCGGCGGAATGGGCCAAGCGCGGTCCTGGCGGCAGCCTGAAAGCGCCGGTTCTGGTGTCGGCCCAGGCCGCCTCTTGACGGTACGAGCGGCCAAAACCTAATTTGTTAACCGTCGACCGTCGGGTCGCGAGGAGGTCGGCATGTACCCCTACGAGCACGAAATGCTCGAACGCCTGTGGTTTCCGGTAGCGCGCGAGTCCGATGTGGACAGCGCCCCGTTCGCCACCAGCCTGCTCGGCCGTCGGCTGGTCCTGTTCCGCACCGAGCGGGGGGTGGCGGCCGCCCGTGACCGCTGCCCGCACCGGGGCGTCCGGCTGTCGCTCGGCCAGATGCGCGACGGGCAGCTGGAGTGCCCCTACCACGGTTGGCGGTTCAATCACGCTGGCGTGTGCACGCTGGTCCCGTCGCAGCCGGGCGCGCATCCACTGGCCGGACTGGAGACTGTGCCAGCGCAGACCGCATACGGCCTGGTCTGGGCCTGCCTGAACGAGCCCTACCTGCCGATGCCATCGATCCCGGAGATGGCCGATGACCCGGACGACGGCTGGGAGACCGGTTTCGGGACGCCGTTCGAGGTGCGCTGCGGGCTGCGCTCGATCACCGAGAACTTCCGTGACTCGTCACACTTCGCGTTCGTGCACAAAAGGGTGTTCGGCGATGTGACCCCGCTCATACCCGCGTACGAGGTACGCCGCGACGGCTGGACGCTGGCCTGGGAGTTCGTGCTGCGCTACGCCCAGGAGTGGCAGGTCGAGGACGGCGCCGACGCCGGGTCGAAGTACCGCTTCGGCGGCACCGACGTGGACCAGGCCGACCCCAGCGTGTCCGGCGAGCAGCTCATCCACTACCGCTTCAGCACCATGAGCGTGTCCTACGTGTACACCGAGCACCCGCACGGCGGCCACCGCATCGTCTGCCAGGCGCCCGCGCCGATCGCCGCGGACGGCACCGAGTGCCGGGTGTTCTGGTTTGTAGCCGCCAATAACCGGTTCCGTGAGCACTACGGCAGCGTCGCGGCCCAGGTCGAGCTGGAGAGCGGCATCTTCGCCGAGGACGTGCCGATCGTGGAATCCCTCGACCCGGCCGAGGCGCCGCTGGAGCTTGACACCCAAGCGCACGTACGGGCCGACCGATACTCGGTCGCCTACCGCAAGCTCTACCGGGAACTGCTCGAGGAGTTCGCGGCGGCGCAGCCCGCAGCCGCGGAGCTGCAGCGAGCATAGGCATCACTGGTTATGAGCGAGCTCAGCATCTACCTGGACTTCCGCGCCCAACCGGGGGAACCGCCCACGGCGACGGACTACGACGACGGCGTACGGCTGGTGCAGGCTGCGGAGCGCCTGGGTTTCGCACACGTCTGGACGACCGAGCAGCACGGCGTGGACGACGGGTACCTGCCCGCCCAACTGCCGATGCTCGCCGCGCTGGCCCGGGAGACCAGCACGATCCGCCTGGGCACCGCGGTGATCCTGCTGCCGCTCACCCACCCACGGCGGGTCGTGGAGGAAGCGTGCGTGGTGGACGTGCTCTCGCACGGCCGGCTGACGCTCGGCCTTGGCGCGGGCAACTACCCAAATGAGTTCCGGATCTTCGGTGCCGACCCGTCCGGCCGCCGTCAGGCCATGGACGAGGGCGTGGCGTTCATCAAGGCCGGGCTGTCCGGCGGCATCCTGCCCGACGGCTCGCCGGTCAACGTGCCGCCGGTGCAGCAGCCGATCCCGCTGGTCCTCGGCGGCCTGCTGCGCGGACCCGCGGGCCGCGCCGCCCGGCTGGCGGACGGCCACTTCGCCTACTCCTACCTCGATCCCGAGCTGGAGCTGGCCCGGTTCTACCGGGAGACGCTGCGGCCGTCCCTGGAGCGCCATGGCCGGGGCCCGGAATTCCGGCTGATCTTCGCGTCGGTCATCTGGGCCAGCGATCATGCGGAGCGGGAGTGGAGGGAGACCGTCGGCCCGGCTTTCGTCTACCAGCAGCGCAAATACGCCGAGTGGGAGGCGGGCATGCCGTCCGCAGGCGGCTACGCCTTCTCCGGTGACGTGGACGACCTGCGGAAACGCCTGCTCATCGGCCGCCCGGCGCAGATTGCCGATCGGCTGCTCGGGCTGCGGGAGGCGTATCCGTTCTGCGAAATCGTGGTCTGGGCCCGGCTGCCGGGGGTGCCCGCCGAGCTCGCCCTGGCCCACCTGGAGACGCTGGCCGGGGAGGTGGCACCCGCCCTGGCCGATAGACCCGCACCTTGACGTGTTATGGCTCAGGTGAGTACGTTTCGGTTAACAGTTGACAGCATCGGTAAACCGCGTCTGACGTGCAGGTTTTAGCGGCGAAGTTCGCCCCGCGGGAGGTGTTACCGGCATGGACCCGACATCCCCCGGCCGCCTGCAGGGCCGGGTCGCCGTGGTCACCGGGGGCAGCTCAGGGCTAGGGCGGGCCGGCGCGCTGCGGTTCGCGCAAGAAGGCGCGCGGGTGGCGATCGGCTCGCTGCAGCCGGACGAGGGTGCCGCGGTCGTGACCGAAATCGAGGCGGCGGGCGGCGAGGCCACGTTCCGCAAGGCCGACGTGCGCCAGCCGGACGACGTGGCCGCGCTGATCGCGGGCACCGAGAAGCGGTGGGGCCGCATCGACGTGCTCTACGCCAGCGCGGGCGTGATGACCACCGGGACCGCCGAGGAGACCTCGGAGGAGGACTTCCTGCTGAACGTCGACGTCAACCTGGGTGGCTGCTTCCGGCTGGCCAAGTTCGGCATCCCCGCGCTGGCCCGGGCCGGCGGCGGGTCGGTGATCCTCACCGCATCCGAGCTCGGCCTGGTGGGCGCCAGCCGCGCCGCGGCGTACTGCGCGTCCAAGGGCGGCGTGGTCAACCTGGCCCGGGCGCTCGCGATCGATGCCGCGCCTCAGCACGTGCGGGTGAACGCGCTATGCCCCGGCCCCATCGACACCCCGATGATGCAGGGCTGGTACCAGACTGGCGACCCGGCCGAGCTGGAGCGGATCCAGGTCACGCCCCTGCTGCTCAAGCGCATCGGCCGCCCGCCGGAGATCGCTGATGCCGCGCTGTTCCTGGCGACCGACGCGTCGTCGTTCATGACCGGCGCCACGCTCGTGGTCGATGGTGGGGCCACCGCCTGGTACGGGCTCTAGCGGACGGAAGGATGACCTCTGACGTGACCGCGCCGCAGCTGCTGAACATGACCTGGCCGGAGGTTAAGGCGGAGATCGAGGCGGGCACGCCGATTGTGCTGCCGGTCGGTGCGATCGAGCAGCACGGCCCGCACCTGCCGCTGGGCACCGACAGCTTCATCCCGCTGCACCTGGCTAAGGAGACCGCCGCCCGGCACCGCATGGTCGTGGCCCCGCCGCTAATGTACGCGGCCTGGTCCCGGCCGCGCAGCGGCGGCGGCCGTCACTTCCCCGGCTCGGTGGGGCTGCCCGGCCGGGTCCTGGAGCAGGTGATCCGGCACGTGGTGGAGGACTGGCTGCGCCAGGGGTTCCGGCGGGTGTTCGTGCTGAACGGCCACTTCGAGAACGCCTGGTCGGTGCTGGAGGGCATCGAGCAGGCTATCGAGGACTACCGGGACAGCTCCCGGGTGCTGCTGGTCAACTGGTGGGAGCAGGTCGGCCCGGACGACGTCATGCACATCTTCGGCGACTCATTCCCGGGCTGGGAGACCGAGCACGCCTCGATCACCGAGACCGCGATGCTGGAGGCGTTCGCGCCGGAGATGGTGCGCACCGACCGGAAAGCGGACGGGGGCGCGGAGCGCAAAGTGAGCTACGACATCTTCCCGGCGCCGCCGGACATCCTATGGCCGAACGGCATCGGATTCAGCGCGCTGCCCGCGAACCCCGAAACGGGCACCGCCCTGCTCGACATGCTGGTCGGCAAGCTGACCGCGATCGCTGACCGTGAATTCCCGGAGGGCTCGGCCTGATGCGCATCTACTTCTGCTCCGATATCCACGCGTCGAGGAAGTGCTGGAAGAAATTCCTCGCCTCGGCAAAGTTCTACAACGCTGACATGATCATCGTGGGCGGCGATATCACCGGGAAGTTCATCGTCCCGATCGTGCAGCAGCCAGGCGGCAAGCACACCGCGAAGTTCCTCGGGGTCGAGCGGCGGATCGAGACCGCCGAGGAGATGCAGCAGCTCAAGATCAGGATCGCCGACACCGGCCAGTACCACTGCGAGATGACCCCGGACGAGCAGGTCTGGTACGCCGAGGATCAGGCCCGGGTGGATGAGCTGTTCCACCGCCTGGTGCTGGACCGGGTGGAGGAATGGCTGATCGAAGCCGACGAGAAGTTGCGCGGCACCGGCGTGCGCTGCTTCGTCAGCGGCGCCAACGATGACTTCTTCGAGGTCGACGACGCTCTGCGCAAATCCGAGGTGATCGAGGACCCGAATGGCCGGGTCATCGACATAGGCGACGGCTATGAGCTGCTCGGCATGGGCTACGGGAACCCGACGCCCTGGCCGTGCCCACGCGATATCCCCGAGGAGCAGCTCGCGGCGCGCATCGACGAGGCCGCCGCCGGAGTCAAGAACATGGACAAGACCATCTTCAGCCTGCACGTCCCGCCGCTGGGCACCGGCCTGGACCTGGCCCCGCGGCTGGACGACGAACTGCGCATGGTCATGACTTCGGCGGGCCCGGAGATGATCGCCGTCGGCAGCACCGCGACGCGGGACGCCATCGTGAAGTACCGGCCGATGCTCGGCCTGCACGGTCACATCCACGAGTCCAAGGGGGTAAAGAACCTCGACGGCATCCGGGTCGCCAATCCGGGCAGCGAATACGCCGAGGGAGTCCTGGACGGCCTGATCGTCGAGATCCACCCGAAGAAGGGTCTCCGCGGGGTGCAGCTAGTAACCGGCTAGACAAGTAAGAGAGGCATTCTCCGTGGCACAGAACATCAATAGAGCAATGCCCGCGCCCTCGGGCGTGTTTACCCGGGCAAGTTCGGGACTCGTCCGGCAGATCCGCGCCGACGACGTCATGTACTACGGCTGGCAGCAGATCGCGCTCAGCTACATCGTCTTCATCGTCCTGGCCTGGAACTTCTACCCGGGCGCCTCCATGGAATGGGCGACGATCTTCGCCACCGTGGGCGGTGTGGCCCTGGCCGTCTGCTACGCGCTGTTGGCTGCGGTGTACCCGAGATCGGGCGGCGAGTACGTGTTCGTCTCCCGGGTGGTGCACCCAGGCCTGGGCTTCGCCGTAAGCTTCTCGTTCGCGTTCTGGCAGATCTTCTACTACGGGATCAACGGCGCGTTCCTGGCCCTGTATGCGATATCCCCCTTCTTCGCCGTCCTCGGCGTGCAGACCGGGAACAGCGGGCTGCTGAGCGTCTCCGACTGGTTCTCCCACGGCGCGGGCGTGTTCGTGGCGGGCACGGTCATGATCCTGGTCATGGCTTTCCTGCAGTACACCGGCGCGGGCCGGTACTTCCGCTGGCAGCGCTGGGCCTCGTACGTGGCCGCGGCCAGCATCGTGATCACGTTGATCGTGCTGATTCTAACGATCACCGGCGTGTTCGACTTCCAGTCCCACTTCAACCACTTCAACGGAGCGGGCACATACGCCAAGGTCGTGAGCTCTGCCGCGATGCCCGCGGGCTCGGTCACCGCCACCCTCAACTTCTTCATCTGGCCGGCCTTCTCGATCTGGTTCGCGGTGGCCGCGTGCTCGTTCAGCGGCGAGATTAAGAACGTGCAGCGTGGCCAGCTGCTGGGCATCAACGGCGCGATGATCTCGATGGGCGTGATCATGGCCCTGCTGATGCTGCTGTACCGGGGGGCGTTCGGCTCGCAGTTCCTGTTTAACGCCGGGTCGTCCACGGCTTACAAGCTCGCGGCACCACCGTTCGTGAACGTCTTCACCGCCATCGGATCGAACAATGTGCTGCTGACGATCCTGGAGTTCGCGTGGGTGTTCGCGATCGCGTTCTTCGTCGGCGGCACCACGCTCATCTACTCCACCCGCGCCATGCTCGCGTGGAGCATCGACGGCGTCGCGCCGGAGTGGCTGGGCGACGTGAACGAGCGCTATCACTCGCCGCACTGGGCCATCCTGGTCTCGGTGATTGGGGGGGAGATCTGGCTTGCGCTGTACTCGTTCACCCACCTGCTGGGACCGATCTCCGGCTTCCTGGGCTTCACGATTTCGTTCATCGTGGTGAGCCTGACCGCGGTCGTGTTCCCGTACGTGAAGAAGAACGTGTTCGAGAGCTCCGCGGTCGCGTGGCGGATCTTCAGCCTGCCGGTGATCAGCGTGGTCGGCGTGATCTCGGCCGCGTTCGTGATCTTTGCGATCGTACGCATCCTGGTCGACAAGAACTTCAGCGCGAACCTGGCGTTCTCAGACTGGGGTGCGATCATTGTGGTCGCGGTGGGCGCGATCTACTTCTACGCTGCCCGGGCCTACCGGCGCAGTCATGGCGTCGATATCGATCAGCGCTACCGCGAGATCCCGATCGAATAGGCGCGTTGGGGATCGCGTGGCGGTTGGCCGTGGCGCTAAATACGCAGGATGCAGCAGGGGCGCTGGTGCCTGCTGATGGCACCGGGCGGCCAACGGTCGTGGCTGGCGCGGACCTGGCTGTGCTGACGGCGGTCGGCCGCCAGGTCCATGCCGACGGCCCGATGATCGCCATCGGTCCAGTTGGCGCTGAGGATCTAGCGCGCTCCGGCGGCCCAGCGGCGGTCGAGGGCTTCGCCGCGGCCGTGCCCGCGGACGGCGGCTGGGATGCGGCAGCGGCGCAAGTCGTATCCGGCTGGGGCGCACCTCGGGTGCTGATCACCTGTCCCTCCCCCGTGCCGCGGGGTCGCCTGGCCGACTCTGGTCCCGGAGACTGGCAGGCTGCGCTCGACCCCAACCTGGGCACGGCGGCCGCCGCCTGCCGGGCGTTCGTACCCGTCATGCGCGGACACGGCCCGGCCGCGATCATCATGCTGGCCTGGCAGCCATCCGGCGAGCCCGGCCAGGTGCACCTGGCCGCAGCGTCGGGCGCGATCCAGCTGCTTGCGCTGGCCCTGGCCGCCGACTTCGGCGGCGACGGGATCACCGTGAACGCGGTGACCGTCGGCGAGCACAATCTCCCAGCCGTAGGGCCAGTGCTGGAACTCCTGCTGCTTGCCGACGCCGGCTACGTGACCGCCGAGGTACTCCGCGCGGGAACGGGATGGCCGGCATGAATGGCCTGGGCGGGGGGAGCAGTTTGGAGGGTCGGCTGGCGCTCGTGACCGGCGCCGGCCAGGGAATCGGGGCGGCGATCGCGCAGCGGCTGGCCGCCGAACAGGCGATCGTGGCCGTGAACGCGCTGCACCCGGCGAAGGCCCAGCGAACCGCAGACCAGATCGTGGCCGACGGGGGCCGGGCGGTGCCGGTGCCCGGCGACGTGGCAAGCGCGGATGTGGTCGACGCCCTGGTCGGTGAGGTCGAGTCTTCGGTGGGGCCGGTCGAGATCCTGGTGAACAACGCCGCGATCTTGATCATGGCGGGCTTTCTGGAGCTTGATCCGGCGGATTTCGACCGGACCATCGACGTGAATCTCACTGGGGTGATGAACTGTACGCGGCGCGTGCTGCCGGGAATGCTCGCGGCACGCTGGGGCCGGATTGTGACGATTGCCTCGCAATGGGGCCGGATCGGCGCCCGGGGCGCAGCTCCCTATAGTGCGGCCAAGGGTGGCCTTATCGCCATGACCGCGGCCCTGGCGCGCGAGGTGGAACGGGACGGCGTGATTGTCACGGCAATCGGCCCCGGCACCGTCGATACCCCGCAATTGAATGAGGACGCCGCCTTTATGGGCATTTCTCTCGACGAGGTGCGGGACCGGTATTCTCAGGAAACACTGATCGGCCGGATTGCCAGCTCGGAGGAAATCGCCGGGCTGGTAGTGTGGCTTGCCTCGGATCACGCCGTTGCGCTATCGGGCCAAACTGTGCTGGCCACCGGAGGCCGGTCGGAGTGAGTAGGCATGAGATCTGGCGGACACTGATGATGCAGCAGCGAACTGGCCATTCCAGTCCCGGGCGGGGCGGCTCTCCCGGGTACATCTATCCAGCCGGGCCCGTCTGCCCGGCCTGTCCCCGGAGGGCAGCCCCATGAGCTCCCGCCAGCCGCCGCGGCGGCGGCACTCCCGGCCCGCGATCGCCGCCGATACGCTCCAGCCGCTACGAGACCAGACCCTGGCCATGCAGGCCGCCGACGCGATCCGCGGCCTGATCGCCCACGGACAGTTGGTCGGCGGCGACCGGCTAGTAGAGAGCCAGATCGCCGACCAGCTTCAGACCAGCCGCGGCCCGGTTCGCGACGCGCTGTTCCTGCTGCGCGCGGAAGGCCTGGTCCGCGACGGGACCCGGCGCGGGTCGTTCGTCGTGCAGCTCACTGAGCAGGACGTCCGCGAGATCTACGATCTGCGGGTCGCCGTCGAGACCCAGGCCGTGCGGTTGCTGCTGCGGCGCGGCGATCAGCTAGCCATCGCCGGGCTGCAGGAGGTCATCGAGCAGATGCTGGCCGACGCCGCCAACCCGGCCCGCGCGGCCGAGGCGGATCTGCGCTTCCATGACGCGGTCTGTGAGGCGAGCGGGAACTCCCGGCTGCATGCGGTGTTCGTCCGGCATGCGACCGAGCTGAGCACGCTGCTCCGGCTGGACGAGGAACAGCTGGACCACGAGTCCGCCTCGACCGTCAGCGATCACCAGCTGCTGCTGGACGTGCTGCGGGCCGGAGACCTAGCAATGGCCGAGCGCGCGTTCCGGACGCACCTGGAGGAGGCCAGAGACCGGGTCGCTGAGTACTTTGCCCAGGCCGACCGCGGCGATGGTGCCGGTCGTGCTGACCGCCGGATGCCGGCCGAGATGACGCCCTGAGGCGTCTCAGCCTGCCGGGCCCGGACCGCCGAGCCCGATCCGGATTGGCGAGGGCCCCGGCCGTGATGCAGGTGTCCACAGGTTTGGCCTGCACTCGCTGGAGTAGAGGAAGCCGCTGACCTGGAGCCGCACCGCAGGCAGTTGAACCAGATGGTCTGCGATGGCGACAATCTCTCGTTCGGGTCTGCACTCGACAACGCGACGAGTTGGCCGCCTGCCGTCCTTCGGCATCCACACCTGGGATGTCTCGCCCGCGGCCGGCCGGCATGCGGGATCGTTGCCGATGGACGGCTATCGCCGGGAATTTCGTCTCCCGTCTGCTGTGCCGGTCATAGCATGGCCCGGCCGCCGTTGAGGTGAATACATGAGCCGGTATAGCCCGTCTCGTTCGCCAGATAACAGATCAGCCTGCTGATCTCAGCTGGTTCCAAGACCCGGCCAATCGGGACCGTCCGGGCGTGCCGGGCGTAGAGCTCCTCACGCGTGAGCCCGTACGCCGCGGCGTCGATGGCCTGCTGCGGCGTGTCGACGTCGCCCGGTGCGATCGCGTTGACCCGGACGTCTGGCGCGAGCTCACGGGCCAGCGCCTTGGTCAATCCGATGATCCCGCTCTTGCTCGCACAGTACGCGCTGAAGCCCGCCTCGCCGGTCACGCCGAGGATTGAGGCCACGTTGATAATCTGCCCGCGGGTGGCACGCAGGTGACCGACAGCCGCCCGGGCCAGCCGGAACGGCACGCTGAGGTTGACCTCGATGGTGTCCCACCAGCGGTCCAGATCATCGACCCGCAGCTCACCGTGATACATGGTCGCGGCGTTGTTCACGAGCAGGTCAAGCCGACCATACTGGCCGATCACGGCGTCGATCAGGGTACTGACGGCGGCCTGTTCCCGCAGGTCCAGCTCGTAGCGCGCTGAGGTGCCGGGCAGGTCCGTGCGTGCCACCATCCACCCGGCTGCGGTCAGCCCCTCGCAGACGGCTGACCCGATGCCGCCCGCGCCTCCCGTGAGGACAGCCACCCTTCGCTCGCCGCCTGCCCGACCCGGCGCTGCGGCGTTCACTGGATCACCACCCCGCCGTTGGGCGAAACCACCTGGCCGGTCGTCCAAGTCGCCTCCGCGAGGTTGACGATGGTCTCCGCCACCTCTTCCGGCTTTCCGAACCGGCCCAACGGGATCGAAGCCAGGTAGGCCTCGGTCCGCCAGCGTTCGGTCAACATCGCGGTATCTGTAGGCCCGGGACAAACGCAGTTGACTCGGATACCCGCGGGCGCCAGCTCCAGGGCCATAGCCCGGGTCAGGCCCAGCACGGCGGCCTTGGCCGAGACATACGCGACGTGATTCACGTCGCCGAGCAGCGCCAGCTCAGAGGAGATGTTGACAATAGAACCGCCGCTGCCGCGCGCGCGCATGCCTGGCGCCACGGCGGCGATGACGTTCACGCAACCTCCCAGCAGTACTCGCAGTGATCGTGACCACAGTGAGTCGTCGGTCTCCTCGAAGGCGCGATCGTGGTCGAAACCAGCGCAGCAGACGGCAATGCCCATAGGACCGAGCTGGTCCTCGGCCTGCTCGACCGCGCTGGCCACCGCCGCCGGATCAGAGACGTCCACGTTACAGGCAGCTCCGCCCACAAGGTCAGCCAGCTCTGCTACCTCCTCGGCCCGGCCCAGATCTGCAATGCCTACGGAGTAGCCCCGCGCATGAAGTTCCAGCACCGTCGCGCGGCCGATCCCGCCGGAGGCGCCAGTGACGAACGCACTCCCTCTACTAGCGGTCCGTGGCTGCCCCATGCCGGTCCTCATCTCGTCTCCGCTCGCCGTTAAACCTGCGGGATCGAGAACCCGTAATCCGACGCTATCCCGTCCAGGTCGCGTGGTTCCGGGCGGCTTACTGACATGAGGATCCCTCCACCCGCATCTGTCGTTGCCAACTTCCTCATGCTGGCGAAGAATGCCGACGATGTCGCGACGATGTCGACTGTCCATTCATACCGCGGTCGGAGCTTGACAGCCCTGGCATGCTGCGCCAGCTTAGGCGGGACACCATCTGACAGGAGGCCCATATGCTCGCCGGAGGCGCCGATGCGCGTTCCGTCACCATCCCGCCCGCCGACGGACGGAGCTTTGCGGTGCGGTCTGGGGAAACCTTCCGCGTGGTGGACGTCGAGGGCCAGCAGGTGGCGGATTTCGTGGCGCTCGTCTCGGTGGACTCGTCCGAGGGATCGTCGCCGTCACAGACGATCCTGTTCAACTACCCTAAGGTCCGCCTCGCGGTGGGCGACTACTTCTACTCAAGCCACGGTCGGCCAATGTTCGAGATCGTCGCTGACGACGCTGGCGGCGTTCACGATTTCCTGTATGCCGCCTGCAGCAGCTCTTGGTATGAGTCCCAGGGGCTGCCGGGTCACCGCAACTGCCAGGACAACCTGGCTACCGCACTGTCCGACGCATGGCCACACGACAAATCCGAGCTGCCGAGCCCGATCAACCTGTTCCAGGACACCTACCCGGATGCCAGCGGCAACGTCGCCGCCCGCCCGTCGCCGACAGTCCCCGGCTCGGCGATCACACTCCGCGCGCTGATCGACTGTGTCGTGGCCGTGACGTCATGCGCGTACGATGCCGAACCTGCGGACACCTGCATCAACGGCCCAGGGCCCTCGCCAATCCGGATCGAGTTCGGCGACCTTCGCGCGGCTGGCTGAGGCATAGGCTGGGCCACTACCCCCCTATGTAGTCGGGCGGCTCTGGCGGCCTCGGGCTCGAACTAGATGTCGCCAACTTCGCCGATGACCAGCAGCGGGTAGCGGCCGAGCCGGATTACTTGAGCCCGCAACCGCCGACGTGGTGGACATCGGCGAGGCGGGCGAGCCTTCGGCGACGGTGAGGAAAGCCACCCCGCTGCGGCCTGACAGGTGTGGACCGCCAGCCCCATGCGGCCAGACACATCCCGGAGGACGTGCTGCGCCCCTATGCCTAATGGTTGGAGGACGAACGGGAAATCGTTGGGTCTCGTTCTGGGCCTCGCAGGAGTTGTGCGAAGCGTCGCGGTCCTCTGACACAGAAGGCCACCGTCGGGCGCTTCACGGTCACTATCCGCCTAGGACATGGGCCTCGTGCGCGCTCGAACGGGACGTCCTGCTTAGGAGGCACTCCCCCGAAGTCGCCGGTCCCACATGGGTGCTGACATGACCACAATGAATTAGTGCAGATTCGGCGATATACGGGTGATCGAAGATCACCAAAGCCCTCCGGGCCGTATGACGCCAGATCTGTCGCTGCTGCCTGCCTCAGGGTGGCGCTGGCCGCCGCCCTGTGGACGCCTGCGTACAAACAGCAGCCAGTACAGGTCTACGGATGCGAGCGCGGCTACGCCCGGCGGGCGCACTTGCGTCTTAGCGGATAATCCAGGCATGACTGCCAGGTGCTGGACGTGCGGCCGGTTCGTGGGTGCGTGCCGGGAATGTGGCGCACGTTACTGCCAGCGCTG
>Ga0070711_100000422_pt1 | contig 21986 bp, 18 predicted proteins | sample LARL53metaG_FD_65452 | JGI IMG/M metagenome (GOLD analysis project Ga0070711, IMG submission 65452) | Corn, switchgrass and miscanthus rhizosphere microbial communities from Kellogg Biological Station, Michigan, USA - LAR L5-3 metaG | ecosystem: Host-associated > Plants > Roots > Rhizosphere ... | reverse complement strand
CTTCATTTTCGCGTCGAGAATCATGTGCGTAGTCTCGCCTTCGGCAAGTAGTTCGCCATCCGCTCGCACTAGTTCGTATCCAAAATGAATTACAGAATCACGAACATTTTTCAAACGCGTGCGCACAATGATTTCGTCGTCATACCGCGCCGGAGCCTTGTAACGACAGCGCGCGTCGACCACCGGGATGAAGCACCCATCATCCCGTTCCATGTCGCGATAAGTAAAGCCCAACTGGCGCATTAAATCCACGCGCCCGATTTCGAACCAGATGAAATGATTCGCATGATAGACCACCCCCATCTGATCGGTCTCGGCGTAGCGCACTCGCACTCGACTTTCGCAGACGGCGCGGTTGAAACTTTTCTCCGCGTTCACTGCCCACTCCAGCGAGGTTTGCGTTTTTCAAGAAACGACGCGATGCCTTCGCGAAAGTCGGCAGTCGTCCGTATCCGCGCATTGTCCCGTACTGCCTGATTTATCTGATGGTCCAGTTGTTCAGCAATGTAGCCGTTGAGAAGCCGCTTGGTGGATCGCATCGATGAGGGACTGTTTTCCATCAGCTGCGTTGCCAATTCTTTCGCTCGTTCCATCAGGCGCGCCGGTTCCACCACTTCGTTAACCAGACCGTAGCGATGCGCCTCGGCGGCATCAAACAGCCGTCCTGTCAAAAGCAGGTCGCGCGCAATCTTATGTCCCACTTGCCACACCAGCATGGAAGAAACAATGGCGGGCACGAACCCGATACGCACCTCGGTATAGCCGAACTTCGCCTCGGGTACCGCCAGAGTGAAGTCGCACATAGTGGCAAAACCTGTTCCGCCCGCGATGGCTGCGCCATTGACGGCAGCGATGGTTGGCATCGGAAAGTCGTAGATCCGTCTGAAAATTCGAGCCATACGCGACGAGTCTTCGATGTTCTCGTCGTGTGTCTTTCCCAGCAGGCCTTTCAACTCGTCAAGATCCAGTCCCGCACAAAAGGCTTTTCCCTCGCCGGTAAGTATCACTACCTGGGCAGAAGACCGTTCCATTTCATCGAGGGCGGTCATGAGTTCGTCGACCAGCGCAAAGCTGACCGCATTGCGCTTGTCCGGGCGATTCAATGTGATAGTGGTGACGCCGGACTCGTACGTTAGCTTAATGGTCGTGTAAGCCATGAAGTTCGATAACTGCTCTGGTGATCCTACTCTTCAGTCGGCTGCTGAAGACGCTGTATACCGTGCGCCAATCTCGTGTGTCACTCGCAGCAAAACGTCCAGAGGCTTGAGCGAGGGCAACGCTGCTCCCTTTTGCTTCAGGGCCTCCACGACCTTTTCGGTTGCGATATTTCCCACCAACGCATCTTGTGCGAATGGACATCCTCCCAATCCGCCGAGCGCAGAATCAAACCGTCGGCAACCTGCGTCATACGCGGCCAGTATCTTTTCCGTGACCTGTTCCGGTCGGCTATGCAGATGCAATCCAATTTCCAGATACCCGTATTTTGAATTCACCGCCTCAAACAATTCGCGAATCTGCGCTGGCCCGGCCATCCCTACAGTGTCAGCCAGCGAGATCGTGCGAATGCCTTCTGCTTCGAGTAGTTCCACTGCATCCACCACTTCGCCGATATTCCACGGATCGCCGTATGGATTGCCAAACGCCATTGACACGTAAACGACGATTTCGAGACCAGCCTCTTGGCCTTTGTTCGATACCTTCTCCAGTTCGTCGATGGAATTCTCTAGGGTCTGATGCTGATTGTTCTCCAGGAAAGTCGGCGACACCGAATACGGAAAGCCGAGGGTCTGCACCGCCCCCGTAGCGATTGCTCTCTGCGCACCTTTTTCGTTGACCACAATTCCGATGATTTCGACGTCGTCGGGAGGATCGAGTTCCTTCAGCACTGCCTCCGAGTCCGCCATCTGCGGGACAGCCTTAGCAGAGACGAAGGACACTGCATCAATATGCTTAAAACCGGCACTGATCAAAGCTTTCAGGTAATCGGTCTTGATGTAGGCGGGAATCTGGCCCTTCAGTCCCTGCCAGGCGTCACGCGGACATTCGATGAGTTTTACAGAATCAGGCATAGAAAATCGGACCACGACTCAACTGGATATTCCACCGATTATTCTTCAAAACCGAAGCGGCCCTGGATCCATGAATATCCGATTCGTGAATATCCGCGCACATCCGCGGCGCCACGGTCAAGTTTGCAGCACCCCGACCTTAAACTCCGGTACATCGGGATTCAGCGCCGCCGCTTCGAGCGCCAGCGTAATCGCATCGCGGGTCTCGACCGGGTCGATGATCTTGTCGATCCACAAACGTGCAGCACCGTAACGCGGATCAGTCTGTTCATCGTAAGTGTTTTTAGTCGACTCGAAAAGTTCCTTGCGTTCTTCGTCGCTCAATTTCTTACCACTACGCTCCAGTTGCTTGATCTTGACTTCGACCAGGGTGCCGGCCGCGGCATCTCCGCTCATCACAGCATAGCGGGCGGTAGGCCAGGCGAAAACGAGACGCGGGTCGTACGCCTTGCCGCACATCGCATAGTGTCCGGCCCCGAATGATCCTCCAATAATTACCGTAATCTTGGGCACGACTGAGTTCGACACTGCATTCACCAGCTTGGCGCCAGCCTTGATGATGCCGCTCCATTCCGCATCGCGTCCCACCATGAAACCGTTCACATCGTGAAAGAAGACGAGCGGCACCAGATTCTGGTTACAGTCCATGATGAATCGCGCGGCCTTTTCGGCTGATTCTGAATAGATCACCCCGCCGAATTCAATTCTCTTGTGGCCTTCGTGATCGGTTTGTTGCGCATGCAATTTCTGGTTCGCCACAATTCCAACCGCAAAACCTCCGATGCGGGCGTACCCGCACACAATGGTCTTCCCATATTCAGCCTTATATTCGTCGAAGCGGCTGCCGTCCACAACGCGTGCCAGAATTTCCTTCGTGTCGTAAGGACGAGCGGGAGAGGAATCGTAAATGCCGTAGATTTCTTCTGCCGCCTGCGCCGGCGGTTGCGGCTTCTTGCGGTCCCATGGTGACTGGCGGCGATAGCCCCACTTTTCTATGATGGCGCGAATACGAGCCAAACAGGCTTCGTCATTGGGTTCGCGAAAGTCCACGGTGCCGCTGATCGCGGAGTGCATGGCAGCGCCGCCCAGTTCTTCGGCGGAAACTTTTTGCCCGATGGCCGCCTGCACCAGTGCCGGACCTGCCAGAAAGAGGCCACTGCCATCCGTCATGAGCACATGGTCGCACATCACCGGCAAGTATCCCCCTCCGGCCACGCACATCCCCATGATGGCGGCGATCTGCGAAATTCCCATCGCCGACATGACGGCGTTATTGCGAAAAACGCGGCCAAAGTCATCCGTATCGGGAAACACATCCTCCTGCAAAGGAAGAAACACACCTGCGGAATCGACCAGATAAATCGTCGGGATACGATTTTCGATCGAGATATTCTGCGCCCGAATTACCTTCTTTGCAGTCATCGGGAAGAATGCTCCCGCCTTTACGGTAGCGTCGTTGGCGATAATCATCACCAGCCGGGTTTGTATGCGAGCCAGTCCAGTAATCACACCTCCTGCCGGTGCGCCACCCCATTCTTCGTACATGCCATGGGCGACGTAGACACCCAATTCAAAGAAACTTCCCGGATCGACCAGCAAATTTATCCGCTCGCGCGCCGTCAGTCTTCCCTTGTTGTGCTGGCTTTCGATGGCTTTCGGCCCGCCACCCTCACGAATGTGTTCCTCTTGGTTGCGCACCTGCGAGACCAGGTCGGCCAGGAACCTCATATTCGCTTCAAAGCGCGCCGAAGTGGGATCCACACGCGACTGCAGAACGGCAGAGCTCGAAGGCAGTTCGGGATCGATGCGATCGTTCATAGGATGATCTGAAACCGACTACGGTATCTTAGCCGACGCGAAGGCGCAACCGCCGGATCCTTTAAGAACAGTACAGTTCAGTTATTTCTATTCCAAACAGGTGTATTCCTACTGCCCGAATCTTTAAGCTGAAACCGTTTTTTCTATCCACCGTTCCAGGCGGCATCCGTCTTCCTCCAAAAGAAAACTGCCGGATCCAAAACACTCGCCAAGAATTCGGTGCGATTCAGGATCGCGCGCCGCTCGCGTGATCCATTGCTTTCCCACCTGATACTGGCTGGCCGTGAACCATTTTTGCGGCAAGACCTCTGCCAGTCCAGCCTGCAGATAGACAACATACATCGCGAAGGCAGGATCGTCGGGGCTCTTGGCTGGATAGCTTGTAGGGACAATGACCTCGTCGACTTCGCGAAGCTCCGCTGGCACTTCGACGTTGTGCATGCCTGCCGCTAGTCCCAGTTGAATTTCGAAATCGGCGAGCGGTTCTGTCGCGGCGTAGATGCGCTCGCTTGATCGCTTGAACCAGCCTGCGATTTCGGCAAAGTCAAAGGCTTTGAGCTGAATGGGATCGAAACAGACAAAGCGGATACCGCGTCCTTCAGGGCACCAAATGCCCAGATTTGATGGCGGCACATGAAATGGTCGGCAATAGGTATTGAGCGCCAGCCGAGGCTTTTCCGGCTCCTGCTCGAGACTGAGAGAAACCAGATAGGCGAGCGGCCCTTCGCTGCCATGATGGGTCCAGACGAAACGCTGGCCGGAAGTGGAGTTGAAAGCTGGGAAGATTTTCCAATACCAGGGCGTCGGGCCGACGGTTCGCTGCAGAAGGTCTTTCAGACGGGAGGTACTGAGATCGGACATTAACCGGCCGTCGGCACGCCGCGTGGCTTGACGTTGGCGCGAATGAATTGCACGATGTCGTCCATTGCGGTGCCTGGCTGAAAAATGGCGGCCACGCCCGCCTTCTTCATATTCTCTACGTCTTGGTTGGGAATGATTCCGCCGAGTACGATCAGCACGTCATCCATTTTGTTCTGCTTCAGCAAATCCATCACCCGGGGAATGATGGCGTTATGCGCTCCGGAAAGAATCGATAGTCCGATAACGTGAACATCTTCCTGCAGGGCCGCATTGACGATCATCTCCGGCGTTTGCCGCAACCCGGTATAAATCACTTCCATGCCGGCATCGCGCAAAGCGCGAGCGATGACTTTGGCGCCGCGATCATGCCCGTCAAGGCCAGGCTTCGCCACCAGCACACGGATCTTCTGCTCTGCCACAGCCTCCATTTAACCATAAAGGCAAGAAAACGACGGCATGACGTTTTGGTATTGAGCTTGTCTCGGCAACTTTCCGATCGCCACATCGCTGGCCGAAGCGAGACCCGAGGACTAGCTGGAGACAGCCGGAGGGGTTCGACGCTACACGGTCTTGATATCTAGACTCCGCCACAAATACCAGCACGCGACGCTGCGGTATGGCTGCCAGGACTTTGCAATCTTTTCCATCTGTTCCGGCTTGGGCATTTTGCGCTTCTTGTAGTGCTTTTTGATTGCCGCCTGAATACCATAATCACCAGTGGGTAGGATGTCAGGACGCCGCAGGGAAAAGATCAGAAACATATGCGCGGTCCACACCCCTACGCCTTTCACCTGGGTCAGGTGCTTAATGACTTCGTCGTCAGTCATTTCGTGCAGCCGCGTGAAGTCGAGCTCTCCGCGCGAGGCACGTTCAGCCATGTCTTTCAAATAGGACGATTTTTGTTTGGACAAACCCACGGAGCGCAACTGAGCGTCTGTCAGTTTAAGAATGCCTTCCGGCGTCAGAGGCTCTCCGGCGAGGGCCGCGAACCGATTGAAAATCGTGACCGCCGCTTTGCCATTCAACTGCTGGTAGACAATGGCTTCAGCCAGACTGTGAAATTCCGGCTCACCAAACTCCATTCGGCATGTGCCTACATTATCGATGATGGCCGACAGAATCGGATCGGCTTTCTTGAGATGATTGATCGCTTTGCGCATGCCGGTATTTGACGATGTCTAAGCTACAGAGGATAGCAGAATGAATTGTGGCAGAAGTGAAACGATGCAAGTCTCAGCCCTGACGCCCTTATGAAAGGTAGCGCAAGGTTTCCTGGATCAATCCGGAAGTGCCCCGGTAGGGATCGCCCGGGTCATCCCACTCCATCGAGCAGTATCCCTTATAACCGTGCTCCTTCATGAAGCCGAATGTCTTGGCCATATCTACATGCACTGTTCCTTTGCGGTTGGTTTCGGAAGACTTCACGTGCGATATGCAATAGGCCAACCGGAACATGGCGTCGATGCCGCGATAAGCGTAGTCAGAGGGCATGTTGGCCAGGGTGTTGCAGAAATCCGGCAATGCGCGCAGCCATGGGCTGTTTACCCTCTCAATTAACTTCACCAGGAAAAATGGATCTTCGCTGACCGGGTTATCATTCTCTAAATTGACGACTATGTTTTTCGCGGATGAGTATTCGATCACCCGTGACAAACTGCCGGCGGCAAGATCGAGATCCGGTTTCGACGACTTCGTCGGCGCGATGTTCGTGCGAATACTGGGGGAACCCAGGATGACAGCGGCATCGACCCACTTGGTACTGAAGGCGACGGCCTGGTCGCGTTCCGACCGGTCGGATGAGTAAGCGCTGGACTCGCCATCTACCGCAATGTTCACGATGGCGGCGTTCGCTTTTTCAACGGAGGCGTGAAACTGCTCGAAATACTTGGCGTCGGTAGAAGGGAAATGCCCAGTCCAGGGCTCGATTTTATTGACGCCCAACTTCTCGACGACGTGCGCCGCGAAATCTTTGAGTTCGATCGTGGGATTTCCCTGCCTGTGTTCCCGCCCAGCAATAAATTCCCGAAAAGGATATGAGGCGACCGCGATCCGTTGCCGAGGGTCCGCAGGGAATTGCAGGCTGGGCGCGGAAGCTGCCCGCAGTAAGGCTGGGGTGAAAACTGTTCCCGCCGCGGTTGCTGCGCATTGTCCCAGGAATCTTCGTCTACTGGTGGTTGACACGCCGGTCAGTTTAGCATGCAGACGGTTTTGAAGACTCGTTCATAAATGCCCGCAGGCGGCGGGGAGCGCCGCGCTCCTCACCAGCGATTCACCATTTACTATTGACCTTTGCGAGAGGTGATCATGATCACAATTGTTTCTGGCCTGCCCCGTTCGGGGACTTCTCTAATGATGCAAATGCTGGCGGCGGGTGGTGTGGCTATCCTCTCGGATGGGGAGCGCCGGGCGGACGTGGACAATCCCCGTGGCTATCTGGAGTGGGAGCGTATCAAGCAACTACCGAAGAATTCAGCCTGCATTGCGGAAGCCGAAGGCAAAGCCGTGAAGGTAGTCTCGCAGCTTTTGTTGTCGCTCCCAGTGGGGCACGAGTATCGCGTGATTTTTATGCAGCGGCCATTGACTGAAGTGATGGCATCGCAAGACGAAATGCTACGCCGGCGAGGGACTTTCGATCCCGCAGAGGACAATTCAGTGGTAGCACGAGCTTTTCAAGATCATCTGTCGGACGTCTATGCTTGGCTTAACAGCAAACCCTACGTGAAGGTAAGCCGGGTGCAATACCACTCTGTTCTCCATGAACCTAAAAGCGCGGCCGAGGCGGTGGCGAAATTCTTAGAACTTCCCCTGGACGTCGAGGCTATGACGCAGCAGGTGGATGGGAGTCTGTACCGGCAACGGCGCAAGTAATGGCTTACGCTGCAGGTGCTTCTTGGCGTGAGCAAAAAGTTGGCGGGGGGTTGGAGCAGTGTTCGACGTGGAACATCTGTACTTGCGTTGTTGTAAGTACAATGGCTGATAGTATGTTACCTGAGTATTGTGCCGGCCATTTCCCATGGTGACGGGGATATGGGGTTGAGGGGCTACGTGGACGATCAGGTCTTGCCGGGTGGCAGCTGAAAGCCGATCTTCCGTTTCGACGTTTCCCCCGGGGTCATCAGTTCCTTGATGGCTTCGATCAGATCCTGAATGGCGGTGTCGTGGGTTTCCAATCGGCGGTCTAACTCGTTTATTTTCGCCGCTAGCTGGCGATTCTTCAGCAACATTTCCCGCATCCGCACGAAGGCGCGAACCACAAAAACGCTCATCTCGATGGCTCGCTTGGAGTTAAGGACGGTGGCGGCCATGATTGCGCCGTGCTCGGTGAAAGCGTAGGGCGGATAGCGGCGGCCACCACGGCCTTTCTTTGAGGTTGCAATTTGCAACCTCAAAATTTGGTCTTCTTTAGTGTTCAGCCGAAACATGAAATCGGCAGGAAAACGGTCCTGGTTGCGTTGAACCTGCTGGTTCAACCGTTTGACGGTGACTCCATAAAGCTCCGCGAGGTCGCTATCGAGCACCACTCGCTGGCGTCGGAGGAACAGGATTCGCGATTCGACTGGTACAGCAAGCGCTGCCGGTTTTTGGGTCATGGAAGCAAAGCCTTTTTTGAGGTCGCAATTTTGTGATCTCAAGTTTGCCACGGACTGGTATTTGAGGTTGCGATTTGCAACCTCAAAACTTGGTCTTCTGAGAGATCGCGGGCGACTCTCCGGTGATCACACCCACCACACAGAAGCTAGGCAAAATCAGGTGATGCTTACTTCTGTGTAGGTGCCCAATACCTGGCGGAGGGCCTCGCAGATCTCGCCTACTGTGGCGTAGGCGCGGACGGCATCCACGATGTAGGGCATGGTATTAGCCCGAGAAATGGCTCCGCCGGAGGGGGACTTTGGTTCCTGCGCTGCAACCTTCTTTAAGGCTTCGAGACACCGAGTTACCTCTTCGTTTGAGCGGCGGGCACGCAAGGCCTTCAATTTTGCGGTTTGCTGGCGGGCCACGCTTTCGTCGATGTAGAGAATGTTAGGCGGATCTTCTTCGATCACGAACTCGTTCGCGCCCACGATGATTTTTTCTTTAGCTTCGGCAGCTCGTTGATATTGGTACGAAGCCTCGGCGACCTCTTTCTGGGGGTATCCGCGTTCGATGGCTTTGACCATGCCACCCATGGCGTCGAGTTTTCCAAAATAGTCGAAGGCGCCCTTTTCCATTTCAAGCGTAAGATTTTCAAGAAAATATGATCCGCCTAACGCGTCAACTGTTTGGGTCACTCCGGATTCGTAGGCGATGATTTGCTGAGTGCGCAAGGCGATGCGTGCCGCTTCTTCGGTTGGCAAGGCCAACGCTTCATCGTAGGAGTCGGTGTGCAGAGACTGGGTTCCGCCCAACACGGCCGCCATGGCTTGCAGCGCCACCCGCGCAATATTATTCATGGGTTGCTGAGCCGGCAAAGAGACTCCTGCCGTTTGCGTATGAAAGCGCAGCAGCCAACTGCGCTGGTTCTTCGCCTTGAACCGGTCTTTCATGACTTGATACCAGATCTTGCGCGCGGCGCGATATTTCGCGATCTCTTCGAAGAAGTCATTGTGAGCGTTAAAGAAAAAGCTGAGGCGGGGCCCGAAGTCGTCGACATCGAGACCGCGTCTTCGTGCCCACTCAACGTACTCAGCACCGTCGTACAAAGTAAACGCCAGTTCCTGAAGAGCGGTGGAACCTGCTTCCCGGATGTGATATCCGCTGATCGAAATCGTGTTGAACTTGGGAGTGAACCTTGACCCGAACTCGAAGGTATCTACAACCAGGCGCATGGACGGCGCCGGGGGATAGATGTATTCCTTCTGTGCGATGTATTCCTTCAGGATGTCGTTTTGCAGGGTGCCGGAAATCTTCTTCCAGTCCGCGCCTTGTTTTTCGGCGACCACCAGGTACATCGCCCAGAGAACTGACGCGGGCGAGTTGATGGTCATGGAGACGGTGGTCTTTTCCAGATCGATACCGCCGAAGAGAATTTCCATGTCCTCGAGCGAATCGATGGCGACGCCGCATTTGCCGACTTCCCCTTCACTGGCCGGATGATCGGAGTCGTAGCCCATGAGAGTGGGCAGATCGAAAGCCACGGAAAGGCCCCCGCCGCCATGTTCCAGCAAATATTTGTATCGCTGGTTGGTTTCTTCCGGCGAAGCGAAACCGGAAAACTGGCGCATGGTGAAGAGTTTGCCGCGATATCCGCTGGCGTGAATGCCGCGAGTAAAGGGCGGCTGGCCAGGGTAGCCCAGGTATTTGTCTGCGCTCCAGTCTTCGGGTAGATCCGATTGGGTGTAGAGGCGGCGGACCGGGGTACCGGAAATCGTAGTGAAACGAGCCTGGCCGTGTTCGTCGAGATTCGTTCCGGTAGGCGCACCTATTGGTCTTTCCGGAGCTTTTTCAAGGGCCGGAAGCAGGGTCTTTTCCGCCCAACTTTTTTCTGATTGGGAGGGGTGACGCCCTTCAAATACGTCTGCGATAGAGCTTTCCGCGACTTGCGGTTTGGGAGGCTGCTCGGGCATGTGGAACTCTGCTTGTTTCGATCATAGAAGACTCACGCGCGAGGGGGCAAGGTACGAACGTGTCGGGGACTCTCAACGAGCTCGATTTACGTTGACCTGTCAGCGGAGAGTCCGATTGACTGAGCCCGCACTTACCCACCCTGCAAAATCGACGGGGGGGTACCCTCGTTTCCAGTACCCTTCAATTTTACGGGCCTACCACTGGTGGGCTGGACGGTCCGCCTTCATTCTTGTTGGAATCGGACTTGCTTGAATCCGAATCCTTCCTAGGCTTGAGCGGGGCAGGGGGCAGGACGTTGACAGGTTCCGTGGTTGGCTCCTCGGGGCCCTGGCCACTATTGCCTAAAGCTCGAGTGGTTACGGTTGCGCCAGATGCCTTTCTTAAATCCCGCAAAATTTCCTGGCGATCGTGACCGGCATACTCGCGTGCGAAGCGGGTCAGGGCTTCGGTAAGGATATCGTGGTGATGGAGAGTCCCCAGGCCCTCTTCGTGGGTAATGTTGAGCCACAGGCGATGAACCAGGTGGACGTCCTCGGTCTTCAGGGATGGGGTATGCGGACCTATGTGGAATGTGTCCACCTTGCGGTCCGGACGCACCACCTGAAAAATAAATTGGCGTTTGGGTTCGGGCATGGCTTCCCAGGCCTGGCCCAGAAAGAACGCTTGTTCCTGCGAGGTCATTTTGCTGGAAAGACCCGAAACCACAGCCGAAGATTCCAAGTTGTTGGCTGTCTGCACAATGGCTGACCACGGATCGCGGGCGGGGACAACCAGCAACGAAACATGTTTCCCGAAGTTTTCAGCGACGGAAACCGCGCGGGTGAAAAGCTGTTGCTCGTAGTCGCTGAATATTTGTTCAGTGGCAAGATCGTAAGCGGCGGTGCCGAACTGACTGACGCGCGCCGACATTACGACGATGTCCTGCTCCTTCGTGTCAATGCGCTCCAGCGCCCACTTCAGGTGATTCAAGGTGTTGTAGTCGCGGACGGTTACCATCACGTTTCCAGGACGAATTCCCAGTTTGGTGCGTTCGACGGTGTCGCTTTGCAGGAGTTGGAAGTGCTCCTTCATGTGCTGCTCGGCGAGAGCATGTTTGCCGCGGTTAACGTGCTCAGAAATGGTGAAGATCAGGAAAAACCCGGCCGCGAAAGAAACGCCTGCCACCGTGGCGATCGACTTGGTGAAAAGGTTCACGATGGCGGTGGACAGTAACACCATGAAGACCGAGGCCAAGCCGACGGGGATTTCGTGCCCGGCGATGGTGATGTTGGGTGGAACCTTCCAGCCGCGTTCCCCTTTGTATTTGACGCGCAGCACTAGCATGGCGAGGCTGTTGAAGGTGAAGCTCCAGATCACTCCAAAGGCGTAGGCTTCGCCCAACAGGTAGACGTTGCCGTGACTGACCAGAATGGTGAAGAGCTGTAGGAAAACCACGAGGTTGACGATGCGGTAAGTGGTTCCGAAGCGAGGATGGGGTTGGCGAAACCAGTCGGTGAGAACGCCGTCTTCCGAAATGCGGTTAAGAACGCCGTTGGAACCGATGATCGCCGTGTTGACCGCACCGGAAAGGATCAGGAAGCCCACGACAACGACAAATGCCCGGAAAAACAATTTCAGCAACACCGGGCCATATTGGTACATGGCGAGCCCGGCGATCAGGTTGTCCTTGTAGACCGGGATACGCACCGAATCCGGGATGATCATCACGAACAGCAATGCGGTAAGGCCGGTGAAGACGAAACTGTAAATAGCGATGATGATGGCGGCGCGCTTCAGATTCTTGAGCTTGGGATGAGCCAGTTCACGATTTACCTGGGCGAGCGATTCCTCGCCACTCATCGCCAGGACAGAGTGGCCGAAGGCGATCAGGATTCCCAGGATGCCGAATTTCCTGGCCAGGTCCTGTGCCAGATCGGTGTGCTTCATGAAGCCCAGTGCTTCCGAACTGAACCTCAGATTGTCCGGGGTGGGAAGAGGAACGGGCTGAAAACCCTGCTTGAAGAGCGTCAAGGCAGACCAGCCGAGCAGGATGATCACCATCACGGTGGTGATCTGCATCACCTGCAAGGCTTTTTCGCTTGATTCCTGAATGCCCTTGGTATTTTGCCACCAGAAATACATGGTGACGGCAACCGCGAAAACCACCGACGTCCAATTGACATCGACGTGGGGAACGCCATGAAACATCAGGTGCATGGCGCCCGGGACCCAGCCGTGAGAGTCGGCGGTGGCAAAGGTGTCGTTGATCAGTCCGGCTATGTATTGCCCGGCGGAAACTCCGGAGATGGGGCCGGTAAGGATGTAGTCGAACATCAGGGCGGAGACGCTGATCTTGGCCAAGGTGCCGCCCAGAGCTTCCTTGACCACGCGGTAGACGCCTCCGCGGACAAACATCGAACAGCTTTCGACGTAAACCGCGCGAACCGCGAAGGAGAACAGCATCACGCCCAGGATGAACCATGGCGCTGACTTCCCCACAGCTTGCTCCGCGATGCCGGCGGCATAAAACGCCGATGAACCCAAGTCGTTCAACACGATCGCGGCAGCCCGCCAGTAGGAGATGAAGGTCAGCATCACCGAAGTGGCGACTACGATCCGAACGCGGTTCGCGGTTGAGCCTGCGGGTTGAGGAGGAGATGCCATGCGAAGGCGGGCTAAATGGTAAGGGAGCCGAAATCGTCAGGGGCCGGCGGATTCTTGATTACTTGGACGCCGTCCATGGCCAGCACGATCGCGGAACCAAATGCTCCTGTGGTCAATAAATGTAACTGTAGCAGATGAATTGTATCCCGGAGGTGGGACCCCATACGCGACAGTCATGTTAGCTCATGGTGGAGGAATCGGTACAGTTGGAGAACAGATTTGGCTGATCAATGGGCGGCGGGCCAGGGCGCCCGCCCCACATCTACCTGGTTTGTTATGCTTGGCTGGTGTTGCGAATCCACCGGAGTGCCTGGCTGTTGATATTGCTTTCTGCGGGTTTGCAGATTGCCGTTTTCCCTCTGCCTAATCTGTATTTTCTCTGCTGGGCTGCCATCGCACCGTTGCTAGTTGCTTTGTTACGAACCCGGGAACCGGACACTCTCCAGTTGCGCGGCGGGGTCAAATTGCGTCCGGCACGTCCGGTCCAAGCCTTCTTATTGTCTTATTGCTGCGGCATTCTGTGGTATGCGGGGACTTGCTACTGGATTTACAACACCATGCGCCAGTATGGAGGTGTGGGAACGGCGGCAGCGCTCGGACTGTTGTTTCTTTTCTGCCTGTACCTGGCTCTTTATCACGGATTGTTCGGTCTGCTGGTTAGCCTTTTAGCCAATCCTGCTCGATCATCGCCGCGGTCCGGGCAGAGCAGCGAGACGATTCCAGGTATCCGCAAAGTTTTTTTACTGGCTCCGTTTTTGTGGGTGGCGGTCGAACTGGCTCGGACCCGCGTCACCGGATTTCCTTGGGATTTGCTGGGCATCGCGCAAGTAGACAATATCCCGTTGGCGCGCATCGCTACCGTGACCGGGGTCTACGGCCTGTCGTTCGAGATCATGGTGGTGAATACCGCGCTGGCAGCGGCATTCGTGATCCGAGGCGAGAGGGGGGAGCGCAGCAAGCGCACACCACTTTTGCTGGCGACCGTCGCGGCGATGGTTGTGCTGCAGGCGGGAAGACTCGTAAATCCTCCGCCGATGCCGACCAACCATACCGCCCGCCTGGTGCAAGCAAATGTTCCAATTTTGCAGGGGAGCGACTGGACTAAAGAATACTTCGAGGGGACGCTGCGCGATCTGAGCTTGGCGAGCCTGAGTAATCCGAGTCGGAATGCCGGGGTCGAGCAAACGTCCGGGACGTCGAACCGTTCTTCAGGCAACAGCGCACTGCTGGATCTGATTGTATGGCCGGAATCGCCCGCGCCGTTTTACACCACCGATCCGGCCTTTCGCGATGGTATCAGCAATATTGCGCGCGAGGCGCAAACCTGGATGCTGGTTGGGAGTCTGGGCATCCGGAACGCGGGCGAGACGCCGCAACATGCCACCACGCTTTACAACTCCGGAAGCCTGGTCAGCCCTGGCGGTGAGTGGCTGGGCCGCTACGACAAGATGCATTTGGTTCCATTCGGCGAGTACGTTCCGTTTAAACGAGTATTCGGATTTGCCGGCGGGCTTACCAAGGAAGTCGGAGACTTTTCGTCGGGCGAATCGCGAGCACCGCTTCAGGCCGGAAGTAGCAAGCTCGGCGTTTTTATTTGCTATGAATCGATCTTCCCGGATGAGATTCGGCAATTGGCCGAGAATGGCGCGCAAGTTTTCGTAAATATTTCCAACGACGGGTGGTATGGCGACAGCGGGGCCTACGCGCAGCACTTGAAACAGGCACGCATGCGCGCGGTGGAGAACAATCGTTGGCTGCTGCGGGACACAAATACCGGGGTGACGGCTACCATCGATCCGTTCGGCCGCGTCGTGGCCACGATTCCGCGCAAAATCCGAACGGCTCTGGATGCTAACTACGCCCTCACCAACGTAACCACGTTCTACACCCGACACGGGGATGGGTTCGCATATCTCTGTGCGATAATTTCCGTAGGCGGAATTTTATTCCATTTCTCATTCCGCGCCAGAACCGAGCCATAATCATGAACGAAGAGCTGGAACAAGAATACTCAGGGCTGAAGGACAAGGTCCGTGATCTTCGGGAGTATCTTTGACGCAGGCACACTGCGCGACCAGTTAGCCGAAATCGATAAGCAAGCCGCCGACCCTGCTCTCTGGTCGAATCCGCAAAAATCCCAACAGGTAATGCGTCAGAAGAAGCGCCTGGAAAATGTCTTGGCCACCGAGTCGGACTTGGTGCGCCGAGGGGAGGATATTTCCGCTTATTTCGATCTGGGACGCGAAGGGGAGAACGTCCAAGCCGATTTACGGCGCGAGATCGATAGCCTGAAGAGTCTGGTTGATCGTCTGGAAACGGAAAGCCTCCTGTCCGGCGAGAACGACGCGCGCAACGCGATTGTCACAATTCACCCCGGAGCTGGCGGCACGGAATCGCAAGACTGGGCCGATATGCTGTTGCGAATGTATCTTCGCTGGGCAGAGCGGCGTGGATTTCCAACCGTTCTTTACGATTATCAGCCAGGAGAAGAAGCGGGGTTGAAGTCTGCGACCTTCGCCGTCAATGGCGAATACAGTTTCGGACTGCTGACCAGCGAAATTGGTGTTCACCGCCTGGTTCGAATTTCGCCTTTTGATCAGGCCAAGCGCCGGCATACCTCGTTTGCCAGCGTTTATGTCTCTCCGGAAATCGACGACAGCATTGAAATCGTAATTAAACCGGAGGACTTACGAGTAGACACGTACCGCTCGGGTGGCAAAGGTGGACAGCATGTGAATACGACAGATTCCGCCGTACGTATGACCCACATCCCCACCGGACTGGTGGCCAGCTGCCAGAATGAGCGCTCGCAGCACAAGAACCGGGAGCGGGCGATGAGCATGCTGCGCTCCAAGCTCTACGAATACGAGTTGGAGAAACAGCGGGCGGTCACGAAAAAGATTGAAGACTCCAAGTTGGATATCGATTTCGGATCGCAGATTCGTTCATATGTTTTGCAGCCCTATCGCCTGATCAAAGATCACCGGACGAAGATGGAAGTTGGCGATGTTGACCGGGTACTGGATGGCGATATCGATCCGTTTATCCGCGCTTACCTACGGATGCGGCGAGCCGAGAAGCAAACCTGAAGGTTTTGGAGAGAAGGCTCTCAGGAGTTCGAAACTATGTCCCGCATGATCGATCTTATACGCGCGTCGGCGTTGCCTTCGAATCTGATGCAGTCCGCATCGAAGGGCTCATTGAGCGTGCCTCCCCAAGAGATGATCGAGATCCTGGTGTATCTGGCCGTGCATCACAAAATTTTTGGCCAACAGGCACAGCTTACCCTAGCCGGCTGGGACGAAGCTGCGTCGCGCACAGCGGCAAGTAATCCATCCACTTCGAAGGAGGTGCTGAATTACATGATTTCTCCAGCGAATTTGCGCCCGGTGCTATTGCCGGCCTTGCTGGCCAACCCCTCGGTCTCGACAGATTCTTTGCTCGAGTTAGCGCCCAGCGCGAGCCGAGACGTGGTCGAGACGATGATGAAGAGCCCACGCGTCACCGGTTCCCCCGTCATCTTGCGTGCGCTATTGTCGAATAACAACTTGACGGGAATCCAAAGCGAGGCCATACGAAATTTGATCGAGCCGGTAGCTGCTAAACCCACGCCCCCGGAGCCTCGCCCCGAGAAGCAGCCAGAGCCACTGGGTGACGAAACCCCGGGACCTGCAATCAACGCATTGGATGGAGTGTTCCATCTTTCGCCTGCAGGCGAATCTGAGGCCACGAACGAAACACCTGACGACGGCGTTTTCGCATATCTGGCTGAGCATGCCAACGAAATAGCCGCGGAAGGTGATCAAGCCTTTCAACCGATCGGCGGTATCTACGAGGAGTTTATGCCGGTAGCGGAAGAAGCTGAGGCGGAACCGGCCCCCGCAGCTAAAACTCAAGCCGGGACAGCCGTTGCCGCCCAGAAAGCACCGGCCAAGAAAACGAGCCTCCCGCCGAGCGAGCAGCGCGGAAGCGCCCTGCAGAAGATTTCTAAACTGGATATCAAGGGCCGAATTCAACTGGCGATGAAGGGCACAAAAGAAGAACGTTCATTGCTGATCCGTGATGGCACCAAGATTGTGGCTTTGGCGGTGCTGGAATCCCCCAAGGTAAGCGACGGGGAAGTGGAAAGATATGCCAGCCAGAAAAACGTGCTGGAAGCAGTGCTTCGCGGCATCCCGATGAAGCGCCGCTTCGCCAAGAATTATTCGATCATCCGCGCGCTGGTTTTTAATCCGCGCACCCCACTCGATCTTTCGCTGGGGCTGATGAAAAACATCCTCGTGGGCGATCTGCGTAACTTGTCGAATAATAAAGAGGTTTCGGATACGGTTCGCAAACTGGCCACCAAAATGTTCAAACAGAAAAATGATACTTCCGGCAAGCACTGAGCTCTGGAGCAAGTGCTGGGTCCGCGAGTTACAATTTGGAAATGGTCACCCTCCCAAAGTCCGACCCCATCGCGCACCTGCTTGAGCAATCCCATACCATCGCCGTGGTTGGGCTCTCGAACAGTCCAATGCGTCCGAGCCACGGGGTTTCCGCTTACATGCAGTCGCATGGGTATCGCATCATCCCGGTGAATCCGACTATTGCGGACTCGCTCGGGGAAAAGTCATACGCTTCGCTGCTGGAGGTTCCGGAGAAAATCGACATCGTGAACATTTTCCGGCGACCGGAATTCGTGGAGGAGATTGTCGATCAGGCAATTCAGCGCAAGGCGCCCGCTATCTGGATGCAGGAATCAGTGGTTAACGAAAGGGCAGCGGAAAAAGCTCGAAGAGCTGGGATTTTCGTGATTATGGACCGGTGTATTTTGAAAGAGCACCGGACCCGTTTTGGTTGACCGTGAGAGACGGCGTCATTGCTAACAAGGGCACCACCTATACGACGGAAACGCCTAATCCGTCGTAAGGTGGTGTCTTGATCTAACGGCTTTTACGCTTTAACAAAAATCACGGTGGCGTCGTCGTGCAAGCCCTCGCCGTCCGCGAAGGTGCGCACATCAGCCAGAATGCTTTCGGCGGATGCCTGAGACTGCAGAACATGGTCCCGCAGGCGTCCAGCACCATATTCTTCATCGGAGCCGTTAGTAGCCTCGGTTATTCCGTCGCTGTAGAACACAAGCCGCGAACCTTCGGAGAGGTGCACCTGGCTCTCGGAGAATTCTCCCGCTCCCAATCCCAGAGGTATTCCACGTTCGCTGTCGAGGAAACGTGCCCCGCGATCATCCACTAATAGTGGGCGCAGATGGCCAGCGCTCGAGAACGTCAGCGTCCGGGTAGATGGATTCAGCACCGCAAACAGCATGGTGACGAAGCGACCTGACGGAAAATCGACGGTCAGCAAGCGGTTCAACCGTGTCAGAACTTCACCTGGGCCGCTACATGTCTGTGCCAGCGAGCGCATCATGCCGCGAGTGGCTGACATCAGCAGTGCTGCGGCCGTGCCTTTTCCTGAAACGTCCGCGAGCACAAGGCCCCAGCAACCATCGTCGAAGGAAATGAAATCGTACCAATCTCCCCCGACAGCTCCGGCCGGAATGGATAAACCGGAAATGGCGAAACCTGGGATATAGGGCGAGCTTTTCGGCAGAAGAGCTTGCTGAATCACTCGGGCTTCGCGCCCTTCATAGGTCATGCGTTCGCGCTCGTCGCGTTCGAACTGAAAGCGACGCGCGTTATGGACGGCGACAGCCAAGTGCTCGCACAACCCCTGCAAGAAACGCAGTTGCTCGCGCGGGAAGGCATCCAGTTTATGATGCGAGGCCGAGAATACACCTATTAGTTTTCCATCCACCAGAAGAGGGATGGCGACTTCAGAGAGAGTGGATTCCTCGCATCCGACATAATACGGGTCGAGCCGAACGTCCGGGGCATAGTGCATCTGCAGGGTGGAGGCTACGTAACCAACCATCCCCTGCTTGCCAACTTTCAGCCGCGAACCTTTGCCCTGCAAAGTGCAACCGTGAATGCCGACGGCTTCGAGTTCACCACGCAGTTCATCGTGCAAATAAACGCTTGCCTCCACGCATTCGAATGAAGAAGCCACATCCTTTACCACCTGCTCGATCAGTTGGTCGAGGTCAAGGATGGAGGTAATTCTTCGTGAAAACTTCTGCAGTTTAAGCAGATGCTCTACCTGCTCAAGAGGCACATGACGTACGCCAGCAAGGCCGGTTCCGTTCGCATCGGACGTATTAATGACAGACCCTGGAATTGTGGCCATCTCAAAACCCCTTAAAATTGCCAGCCTGTTCGAAGAAAAAGTTACGAAGGACTACAACAAATTAGATGATCCTGGCTAGGCGCCGGATTCTGTTTTCGGGGTTGGGGAAACGCTCTTTCCCGCCTTCGATCTTCGCCGTTTGATCTCTTCCAGGCGCTCCCGAATGCGCTTTTCGAGGCCTTCGCTGGTGGGGTGATAATAAACGCGGTCGCGCAGGTTGTCGGGCAGACACTGCATGTCAGCAACTTTGTCTTCCAGGTTATGGGCGTATTGGTATCCCTGTCCATATCCAAGGCCTTTCATGAGGCCAGTTGGCGCGTTGCGAAGGTGCAAGGGAACCGGTTCCGCGGCGGTGCGTTCCACATCGCCCTGAATATCGCCGTAAGCCGTGTAAAGTGCGTTGGACTTGGGAGCGATCGATAAGTAGACCACCGCTTGCGCCAGCGCCAGATTGCCCTCCGGCATGCCGAGAAAATCGACGGCGTCGCGGGCGGACATGCACTGTGCGAGAGCGTTGGGATCGGCCAGGCCGATATCCTCTACCGACATTCGCACGACACGGCGGGCGATATAGAGAGGATCCTCTCCGGCTTCGAGCATGCGTCCCAACCAGTAGAGCGCCGCATCCGGATCGCTGTTGCGCACCGACTTATGCAGCGCCGAAATCAGGTTGTAGTGTTCTTCTCCGGCTTTGTCGTAGCGCAAGACGCGTTTCTGGAGTGCGTCCGTAATAATTTCGTCCGTAATTTCCGCAACATTTCCCTGGTCGGGTTTCGAGTCTTTGTCGACCGCGCCGCGGGCGAGAGAAGCCGCAACTTCGAGGACGTTGTAGGCGCTGCGGGCGTCGCCGCTAGAATATGCCGAGATTTTTTTCAGCACGTCGTCACTGGCGCGCAGCTTCATACTGCCAAGTCCGCGAACCTGATCGGTAAGCGCACGCTTGAGAAGTTCGACAACCTGATCTTCCGCCAGCGGTTTGAGAACGTAGACCCGGCTCCGGGAAAGCAACGCGGAAATGATTTCGAACGAAGGATTTTCCGTCGTGGCGCCAATCAGACGGATGTTTCCTTTTTCTACGTGAGGGAGGAAAGCATCCTGCTGCGCCTTATTGAAGCGATGAATCTCGTCGATAAAGACGATGGTGCGGGTGCCATATTGTTTGGCACGCTCGGCGTCAGCCATCACTTGCTTGATTTCTTTGATGCCGGTGAGCACAGCGGAAAATTCAACGAATTCCGCTTTGGTCATGCGAGCGATGATCTGGGCCAGTGTCGTCTTGCCGGTACCGGGCGGTCCCCAAAAGATGAGGGAGCCGATATCGTCGCGCTCGATTTGCGTGCGCAGGGGCTTACCCGGGCCGACAAGGTGTTCCTGGCCGATGAATTCATCAAGTGAGCGCGGCCGCATGCGGTCAGCAAGGGGGCGGGTGCGATCGCCTGGGCTGTCGCGGTCCGGAATGGTTTGGAACAAGCTCATTGGTCGTCTATCTCAGTGCTCACCAGGGAGGCACCTGAAGCGCGGAGAAAAGCAATGGACTTATAGATGTCATTCTCTTTCTCTTTGTCTCGGTGTCCGTGGCAGGTCTCCTACTACCGTCGCTGTCTTGCTACCTCATACAACACGATACTCGCCGCCACCCCCACGTTGAGCGAATCCACATGGGAGGCCTGAGGAATAGCTATAACCTCGTCCATAGCTTTGATGAGGTCTCGGGACACGCCTGCTCCCTCGCTACCCATAAAAATCGCAACCGGATCTGACAGTCTGGCTTGATCAAGCGGCGTTCCTTTGTGCGATGCGGTAGCTACCAGCCGCAGATTGGCTTCTCTCATACGCTCAATGGCGGCGGACAGTTTTGTACGTGCCACGGGCAAACGAAAGACCGAACCCGCTGAAGCTCGTATGACTTTGGGATTAAAGGGGCTTACCGTACCCTCGCCAAGGACGACACCACCTGCACCGAAAGCCTCTGCCGACCGCAAGATCGTCCCCAGGTTCCCGGGATCCTGGACCCCGGCTATTACCAGTAGCGGACCAGTTTGGGCGTTATCGAGAATTTGACTGAGCGAGAAATCTTTCCAGCGCACGAGCGCGGCTACACCTTGGGGGGCTTCACTGGGAACGATGCTGGCGAATAGTTTATCGGGCAATAGTAGAGTCTCGACATTGGCCCTCAGTTGGGAAAGCAGACGCTCGGCGCGGGCTGAGGCCGTCTGGTTGAAAAAGACGGCGCGAAAGCGCAAGCCGCTACGAATGGCTTCTTCCAGAATCCGGAGCCCTTCGATCGCGCAGTATCCGTCGGACGTAAGCTCGCTGCGGGTGAATGCCCGGCGCAACTCTTTCACCAGGCCGTTGTGCTGCCCGGCGATGCGCCGCAAGCGAGGGTCTTCGGCGGGAGTTTTGGTGACGTCCTTCATAGTCCGATCAGAATGATACCTGCTCCCGTAGCTCCGGTTTTCAATCCAAGAGGAACCGGGAGAAGCCTAGTACTGGGACGAAACTCTATCACCGTCTCTGTTCCTCTCGGTTTTCTGCGCTTTCCCATGTTATGTTAGCTTTCTCGTTTTTAAGACTTGGAGCTGGAAGGGACTGCGGTGCGCGTAGAAATCGTAAAAATCAATAGCGATACGCCGGAAGCGTCGCTCATCCGATATGCTGCGGACCAGATTCGCGCGGGCGAAGTGCTGGGCATGCCAACCGACACTTTCTATGGGTTGGCGGCGGACCCTTTTAATTTGCGGGCAGTGGACAGGGTGTATGAAATCAAGTCACGTTCGCGACACAAACCGTTGTCGCTGTTGATCGCCGACGTGGACCAGGCGGAGC
>Ga0070711_100000420_pt1 | contig 22013 bp, 16 predicted proteins | sample LARL53metaG_FD_65452 | JGI IMG/M metagenome (GOLD analysis project Ga0070711, IMG submission 65452) | Corn, switchgrass and miscanthus rhizosphere microbial communities from Kellogg Biological Station, Michigan, USA - LAR L5-3 metaG | ecosystem: Host-associated > Plants > Roots > Rhizosphere ... | reverse complement strand
GACGGACAGCCGAGAGCAAAGAGCCCAAAGCCAACGGCCCAAAGCCGGATGGCACAGCGGTACCGTCAGGTACTGAGGCAATTGCCGCAGCTGATCGCGAAGAGCAGGCCCAAGCCGAACAAAGCAAAGAAAGGGATCGTCAGGATCCACGCCGTGCGACCCGGACTGCCGGTTCGCATCTCGGACACCTGTGAAAGCGCGTAGCCGACACGACAGCTGTCGCAGCTGGTGTGCTCAAGCCAGGGAATGCCATTCACCGAATCGTGGGTGAACCGGACGGCGTGGAGACGGACCAGCTGGCTGTCGGCCCGGAATTCGACGATCTGGCGCTCGGACAACGGTGCGGGGGCGGGACCTGCGCCGGGATCGAACATGCGCCACCCCGGCGTGCAGCCGGTGGCCGACGGCACGATGAGCGCAAGGAGAAGCGCCGCACGGTACCGCGTTGTGCCCATCGGGCGGTCCACGCGTCTGGGGGTCACGGTCGAACGAAGGCACAAACTGGAGGCCGTGTCAAACAATGGGACACGGAAGCGCCGGACCACGATCCTGCCGAGGTTCGCTAATACCAATCCCGCCAGCGAGTTACCGCTGGTCCGAGCGATGGCGGCGGCGACCATTCCCCGGGTGGGCGGTCGAGACCCGGTCGGCATCGTTGTTGCTACTCGGTATTCCCGTGGAAATGCCGATAAGTCAAAGAGTGCCCCGGAAAGGTTCACACCCGCGATGAACACTGCGTCAATCGCCCACCGTCGAGTTCGCTGGACGCCGTATCTGGGCCTTGGCGCCTCGCTCGCCGTGACCGGCATTGCCGCGTGGTACATGCACGGTGCGGTGCGGAAGCAGGCCGACACCGAACTCAACGACCACGAACGCTTCGTGACCGCGATGAACCGCGTCACCGAGGCGCTGCACGATCGCTTGCAGGAGTATGACGCCGGCCTTCGTGAGGTCGTCATCCGGCACACCGGCGAACAGGTCAAGACGGATAGTTCACGGTCACCTGGACGCTTCCGGTACACCACGCCCGCCACCCTCGCGGAGTCCGGCGAGGACGTTGCCACGGCGGCGGCGATCCGGAGCGTGTTCACCCGCGCCCGGGCGAGTGGCAACGCCGATCGCCTCATACCGGCCCTGGGACCGCATCTTGGCGGCGCGGAGCAGGCCTTCCTCCTCTATATCCCGGTGTACCCCGACAAGCCGGTGAGCGCCGATACCAGCGATCCGGTCCGCCCAATCGGTCTGGGCTACACCACCCTGCACGTCGCGGCGTTCGCCAGTGGCGCGTTCGACAGCGTGTCGCGGAGCAAGCTGCACATCCGTCTCTTTCGCGCACTCGACACCGACGCATCCGACCTCATCTACGACTCCGGCCGTCCCGACGAGAAGGTGGCGTGGCGTTCCCAGCTGCGCGTGGGCACTTCGTTCGACATGATGGGCACGCCCTGGACGCTGAAGGTCGATCCGCTCCCGGCCTTCGGCGCCAGCAAGGACGTGAACCCGGTCCCCCCGGTGCTGGTCGCCGGAGCATTGATCGCGCTGGCAATCTTCTACTCGCTTCAAAAACGCCCGCGTCCGCCCGGTCACGCCGACGAGTCGCGCCGCGAGCGCCAGCTCGGCGTGACGGCGATGCACGAGAGCGATGAACGTTTCCGCCAGGTGGCCAACCACCTGGACGAGGCGCTGTTCGTCGTCGAACTCCCGGGGTGGCGGCCGCTCTACGTCAGCGCGGCGTGGGCGGATATCTGGGGGCGCCCCATTTCCGAGGCCGCCGATTCGCAGGCGTGGCTCGAGGCGATCCACCCCGACGACCGCCCGGGAATCACGGCGGGACAGGACGCCGTGCGCCGGGGCGAGCGCGCCGTGACGGTCTTCCGGGTCGTCCGCCCCGATGGCACGCTCCGCTGGGTGCGTGAACGCACCTTCCCGGTGCGCGACGAACACGACGACATCTATCGCGCCGTCGGCGTGTCGGAGGACATCACCGAGTCGCGGCTCACTGAATCGCGAACCGCGCAGGAGCAGAAACTGGAGGCGATGGGACGGATCGCCGGGGGCGTGGCGCACGACCTCAACAACCTGCTCACCGTCATCATCGGCGAAGCCGAACATCTGGTGGCTGCCGGTGCACCAGGCGCGGAATCGGCGACCGCGATCCGCACCGCCGGCGAACGCGCCGCGGCGCTCGCCAGCCAGCTGCTCTCGTTCTCCTGCCGCCAGATCACCGCACCGGTGGTGTTCGACCTGAACGCGGCGGTGGCCGCCGTCAGCACGATGTTGCATCGCCTGATCGGCGAGGACATCGACCTGATCATGCGGCTCGCGCCCGACACCTGGCATCCCCGCGCCGATCCGGCGCAAATCGAGCAGGTGCTGGTGAACCTCGTGGTGAACGCCCGGGACGCGATGCCAATGGGCGGCACGCTCACCGTCGAGACCGGGAACGTCACCCTCGATGGCGAATACGCCTGGGAGAATACCGCGGTTCAGGCCGGCGACTACGTGGTCCTGACCGTGAGCGACACCGGCAGCGGAATGACGGCCGACGTGCGTGCGCGGCTGTTCGAACCGTTCTTCACCACCAAGGCGCACGGCCAGGGTGCCGGGCTCGGGCTGGCGACCTGCTACGGGATCGTGCGCCAGGCGGGCGGCCACATTGCGGTGTACAGCGAGCCGGGACTCGGCACCACGGTGAAGGTGTACCTGCCACAGGGCAGCGCATCGGTGACGCGGAGCGCGGTCACGCTGCGGCCGGAACTGCCCCGCGGGAGCGAGACGATTCTGCTCGTGGATGACGATGCCGCCGTGCGCGGCACCGCCGCGCGCCTGCTGCAGGCGCAGGGTTACACGCTGCTGGAAGCCGAGAACGGCGCGGTGGCGGCCCAGCTGATCGGCACGTATTGCGGCAAGATCGACCTGTTGCTCACCGACGTGGTGCTGCAGGGCATTGGCGGTCGGGAAATCGCCGTGCAGGCGCGGGCCAAGCGGCCGAGGATCAAGGTGCTGTTCACGTCAGGATACACGGATGACGTGATCCTGCAGCACCACCTGCTGGAAGACGACGTCGCGCTGCTGTCGAAACCGTTCAGCCGGGAATCGATCGCCTGCAAGGTGCGCGAAGTGCTCGACGCAGCGCTCGAACTCGAGGTGCACGTCTAGGATCGGGATCCACCTTCGCGGTCCGGCGCTTCACCTACAACCTGTGCTCGTACCCCCGAATCACCTGAACCACGCCACCGAGGGTTGCCCGCACCCCGCGACCGTCGGTGACGGTACCGACGCGGGTGAGCGGCAAGCCGGCGTCCCGCTGAAAATCCGCCGCGCCGTCGAACTCGCGCGGCAGCGTCACCAGCAGTTCGTAGTCTTCGCCCGCATCCGCCGCGAACACTTCCGGCGCCTGGCCGGCGCGCTGCGCGGCGGCAGCAACCGATGAATGCATTGGCAGCTGTCCCAGGTCGATCTGCACGCCGACTCGCGAGGCAGCGGCAAGATGCCCCGCGTCGCCGCCGAGCCCGTCACTGAGGTCCATCATGGCGGTGGCTCCGTGGGCCGCGAGCCAGCGAGCCGCGTGAATTCGCGGCACCGGGTGGGCGAAGGCTTCGCGCGCGCCGGGCGGCGGCTCGACCCCGGCATTCCAGGCCTGCAGCGCCGCACCCGCGCCTCCCAGTTCCCCGGTCACCCAGATTCCGTCGCCGGGCCGGGCTTCAGCCCGCGACATCCGGCGCGGCGCGTGGCCCAGCACGGTGATCGCGATGACCCACTGCGCACCGGTGCTGAGGTCGCCGCCGATCACCTTGGCGCCCACGCTGACCGCCGCAGCGCCGACGCCACTCATGACCTCGACCAGCCGCTCTTCGCCAGCGCCCGACGGCACGACGACGGCCGCGAGCAGTGCGGACGGTGCGGCGGCAGTCGCCGCCAGGTCCGAGAGTGCGCTGGCTGCCGCACGCCAACCAATTTCCTCGAACGAGAGCCAGCGGAGCCGGAAATGCACGTCCTCGACGCTGGCGTCCACGCTGATCACCGCCGAGCCCGCGCCGCGCGGTATTCCGGCAACGTCGTCGCCCAGTCCAGCCGTGGCGTCGCCGAGCGCACGTGCGATGGCGCGAATGCGGTCGAACTCTTCGCCACCGCCGAGGGGGACCGCGGTCACCAGCGCGGCACTGCGATGGGAGGCCAGTGCTGCACTGTCATACGGTCCTCGGTGCGGGAAGGTCGAGCAGGATGGGCGCGCGCCGCAGCGGACCTGGCCTGCCCCAGCCGCGCCAGACATCCTGCAATCCGGTGACGACATCCATCGGGCGCATCGCCCGCGCGGTTGCCCGCCTTGCGGCGTAATCGGCGGCCTCGCCATGGGCCTGCGCCCCTGCGGCTGCGGCGTCGGGCAGCTCGATTCCCTGCGCAAGCAGTGCCGCGATGATGCCCGTGAGTATATCGCCGCTGCCGCCAGTGGCGAGACCGGGATTTCCCGCCGCCACCGTGAGGGCCGTGCCGTCGGGAGATGCCACGACGGTGGGAACGCCCTTGAGCAGCACGGTGGCGCCGCTGCTGCCTGACGCATGCAATGCCGCGTCCCACGGAGCGGTCTCCAGGTTGACGGCGCATTCGGGAAAGAGCGTGCGGAACTCGCCGATGTGCGGCGTGCAAACGATCGGCCGCGACGTAGCGAGCTGCCGCAACGCGTCGCGATGCGTCTTGAGTACCGTGAGCGCATCGGCGTCGACGACCGCGCGACGCGCCAGCGTGAGGGCTGCCACGACAAATTCCGCGCGGCCCTTGTCGCGTCCCAGCCCCGGACCGATCGCGACGGCGTCGGCGCGGGTGATCAGGTCTGCCGCGACCCCGCCGAGCATCCCGGAGAATTCCTGGGCGGTGGTCTGCACATCGGGCTCGGCCTGGCGGAGCGTGACCAGCGATTCCTCGGGGGCCACCACGTGCACCAGCCCGGCGCCGGCACCAAATGCGGCCCGCGCCGCGAGCCGCGCCGCGCCGATCATCGCCGGCGTGCCTCCCACGATCACCACGCGGCCGCGGATTCCCTTGTGGCTGTCGGCGCGGAACGGCACCACGCGCTGGGCGGCCCATGCCGTGTCGATCAGCACGGGCCAGGCGGGGTCCGGCACCGGAAGACCAATGTCGACGACCGCGAGGTCGCCGATATCGTCGCGCGCGAGCAGCTGGCCGCGGCGCGCGCCGCCGAACGTCACCGTCACGGCCGCATGGAGCGGACCGTGCTGCACCCCGGTCGCAAGGTCGAGGCCGGTCGGTCCGTCGACAGCGACGATCGGCTTCTGCAGATCGGCAAGGCGATGCAGCAACGGCATCATCTCGCCGCGAGGTGCGCCGGATGCACCGGTGCCGAGCAGGGCGTCGATCAGCAGGCCGGCGCCGGGCCACGGCCCGTCCGCAGGCACAAGACGCACGCCATCGTGCAACGCCGCGTCGCGCGCATCGGCGGCAATGCCGGCGTTGGGGGGCGCCAGCTCGGTCGCCCAGACCGCCAGACCCATCGCGCGGAGAGCGCGGGCGGCGACCCAGCCGTCGCCGCCATTGTTGCCGGGACCGCACGCCACCAGCACGCCCTGCGACACCAGCATCGCAAACCGGTCGAGGGCAATCTGCGCGACTGCTCGTCCCGCATTCTCCATCAGCACGCGCAGTGAGCGCCCAGCGCCCTCGGCATTCGCATCCCAGGCGCGGGATTGCTCGGGCGTGAGGACGGGAATCGGACGCATGGGGGAAGGAAAATACCTGTTAAAGCCGGGGGCGGAGCATGGGCGAGTGAAAACGGCTGGGGGCTCGGGGCTGGGAGCTGCTCCGCGCGTTACGGGGCCGCTCTGCGCGCGGTGGGCATCCGGTTCTCTCCATTGCCTCGCGAGATACATGCATGGGCGGCTTTACCAAGCTTGATGTGTGGAGCGAGACGCAGACGTTGGCCGAGATGGTGTATCGGCTCTCCGCGACTTTCCCGTCTACCGAGAGATTTGGCTTGACGCAACAAGTCAGGCGCGCGGCCGTGTCCGTCTCATCGAATATCGCAGAGGGTGCAGGGCGCGGAGTTCCACGTTCGTTCTATAGCTTTGTTCGAATCGCGCGAGGCTCTTTGCATGAGCTTCGCAGTCAGATGCAGTTTGCGATTCGGTTGGGGTTTGTCGCTCCAGCGTTGGCCCAGCCAGTCATGAACCGTGCAGACCGCGTCAGTAGAATGCTGAGCGGAATTCTGCGCGGCGAATGCGACCGGTGACCCACTCGGAGCAGCCCCCAGCCCCTAGCCCCTAGCCCCTAGCCCCTAGCCTATTGGGCCCACCACCCACGTCATCTCGTAGCCCTCATCAAACGCCGGCCCGAACTCGTAGACGCCGACGAAGTCCTCTTCCTTGTCATCCGGCTGGGTGCTGAGCAACTGGATTGCGACGAGCGTGAACACGATCGCCCCGATGTCGGCCGTCGCGGTGATTCCCCAGCAATCGAGCACGTCACGCGCGAGCAGGCCGAAGCGCTCGCGCGCCAGGTCCCGGCACGCCCACGCCAGTTCCGCCCCCGAGACGTGCCGCCGAACGTCGAGCTTGCCCTGCAGGTACTCGATGCCGGCGAGCACGAACAGGTACGCGCGCTCGTCGTATTGCTTGCCGCCACGCGCGTGAATCCGGGCCAGCACGCCATCGCTGAACTGCAGCTCGTGCATCACGCGACCACACCTGCCGGATACAGCGGAAAGCCCGATGCCAGTGCTTCGACATCGCCCCTGACCTTCGCCAGCGTGGCCTCATCACGGCCGCTGAGCGCCGTGTCGATCAGTTCGGCGATCCGGATCATCTCGGCGCTGCCCATGCCGCGCGTGGTGAGGGCCGGCGTCCCGATGCGAATACCGCTGGTGACGAATGGCGACTGCGGATCGTCCGGGATGGTGTTCTTGTTGACGGTGATGCCCGCCACGCCCAGGACCTTTTCCGCTTCCTTGCCGGTGAGCTGCCTGGCGCGCAGGTCCACGAGCATGAGGTGCGTGTCGGTGCCGCCGGAGACAATCGCGTACCCGCGATCGATCAGCGCGGCGGCGAGCACCCTGGCGTTGGCGACGACCGCTGCGGCATAGCGCCTGAAGTCATCGGTCAGCGCCTCGCCGAAGGCCACCGCCTTGCCGGCGATGACGTGTTCGAGCGGGCCGCCCTGCCCTCCCGGAAAGACCGACTTGTCGACAGCCTTGGCGTGCTCCGCGTGGCAGAGGATCATCCCGCCGCGGGGACCCCGCAAGGTCTTGTGGGTGGTGCTGGTGGTCACATGCGCGTGCGGCACCGGCGACGGATGGACGCCGCCCGCGACCAGGCCGGCAAAGTGCGACATGTCCACGACGAGCACGGCGCCGACGTCGTCGGCGATGCTCCGGAACGCGGCGAAGTCGATAATGCGTGCGTAGGCCGAACCGCCGGTGACGATCAGCTGGGGACGGACCTCCTTCGCAATCCCCCGGATCTGGTCGTAGTCCATGAGGCCCGTTTCCGGCCGGACGCCGTAGGCGTGAGCCTTCCAGACCTGCCCGGTGTGGCTCACCGACGTACCGTGCGAGAGATGGCCACCGTGCGGCAACGACATCCCGAGGATGGTCTCCCCCGGCTTGATCAGCGCCATGTACGCGCAGAAGTTCGCCTGCACACCGGAATGCGGCTGCACGTTTGCGTGGGCCACGTCGAAGATCTGCCGGGCGCGGTCGATGGCGAGCTGCTCCACGCGGTCCACCACCTCGCAGCCGCCGTAGTAACGCTTCCCCGGATATCCCTCGGCGTACTTGTTGGTGAGGCACGATCCCATCGCCTCGAGGACGGCGCGTGAGGTGAAGTTCTCGCTGGCGATCAGTTCGAGTCCATCCTGCTGCCGCCGGAGTTCCGCCTCGATCAGTTCCGCGATCGCCGGATCGGCGTCCGCGAGCGGGGCGTCGTGCACCAGGCCGCGCATCACCCGACGTTCTCGATCTTGGCGATGCGCTTGAGGTGGCGGCCACCCTCAAACGGCGTGTTGAGCCAGGTATGGAGAACCTCGAGTGCGGTGTCGTTGTCGATGCAACGCGACGGGAGCACCAGGACGTTCGCATCGTTGTGCTGGCGGGCGAGGTGCGCAATCTCGTTGTCCCAGACGACCGCCGCGCGCACGCCGGGGTGACGGTTGGCCGCGTACGACATGCCGAGCCCCGAACCGCAGAGCAGCACGCCTCGGTGCACGATCCCTTCCTCGATCTCGCGCGCGACGGCGTGGGCATAGTCGGCGTAGTCGGAGGGATCCGTGCTATGCGACCCGACGTCCTCGACGTCGAATCCCAGCCGGCGGAGTTCCTCGGCGAGGACGGCCTTCATTTCATAGCCGGCGTGGTCGGCGCCGATCGGAATGCGTTCGGGCATGGGGGGAAGATAAGTGCGAGATACGAGATAGGAGATAGGAGACAGGAGCGGCGCGGGTCGATGGTTCCCATCTCCTATCTCCTATCTCCTATCTCTTATCTCCTATCTCCTCGTCGCCTCACGTCCGGTCGCCCGCCAGCCACATCCGCTTGAGCGCCGCCACTGATCGGATGCGCTCCTCGGCCAGCCGGTCCGCGGCCTCGAACGATGGGATCTTGTCGCGCGTGGCAATCGCGAAGACGCGCAGGATGGTGTCGTAGATTTCCTGCGCCTTGCGCTTGGCGCGCTCCATGGTCCAGCCTTGGAGCTCGCCGAAGACGTTCACCACGCCGCCGCCATTGATCACGTAGTCGGGGGCGTAGAGAACGCCCTTCTGCTCGAGCTCGACGCCGTGCCGGGATTCGGCAAGCTGGTTGTTGGCGCCGCCGGCCACGATTTCGACGCCGAGTCGCTTGATCGTGTCGTCGTTGATGATGGCGCCGAGGGCGCACGGAGCGAAAATGTCGGCCTTGGCGTCGTAGATCGCGTCCGGGGCGACCGCCTGCGCGCCGAGCTCCTCGACGACCCGCTTGACCTTGTCCTGGTCGATGTCGGTGGCAATGAGCCTGGCTCCCTCGTCCTTCAGGTGCTTCATCAGGTAGTACGCGACCTTGCCCGCGCCCTGCACCGCAACCGTCTTGCCCGCCAGCGAATCCTTGCCCCAGCGCTGCTTCGCGCAGGCTTTCATGCCGACGTACACGCCGTACCCGGTCACCGGCGACGGATCGCCGGAGAGATTGAGCAGCCCCGCGACGTGCCTGGTCTCACGGCGCACGAATTCCATGTCGACGGGCGACGTGCCGACGTCTTCGGCCGTGATGTAGCGTCCGCCAAGTGTCTCGACGAAGCGGCCATGCGCGCGAAAGAGGGATTCGCGATCGGGACGCTTGGGATCGGCAATGATGACCGCCTTGCCGCCGCCGAGGTTGAGGCCGGCGACCGCCGACTTGTACGTCATGCCGCGCGACAGCCGCAGCACGTCCTGGAGCGCCTCCTCCGTGGACTTGTACGGCCAGACGCGGGTGCCGCCCAGCGCCGGACCGAGCGTCGTGTCGTGAATCGCGATGATGCCGAGGTAGCCGCACGAGGGATCGTGCGAGAAGAGAACCTGCTCGTGCCCGCGGGACTGCATTTCGTGGAAGACGTCCATGGAAGTCTGGGCTCCGTGAAGAGTCATGAGTCGTGAGTCGTAAGTTGTGAGGACTGCTCGCGGGCCGCGGCTCAAGCCTTCACGACTCACGACTCACGACTTGTAGCTGTAAAATCCTTTCCCGCTCTTCCGTCCCAGTTCCCCCGCCGCCACCATCTTCTTGAGCAGCGGACAGGCGCGGTACTTGTCGTCACCCAGGCCCCGGTGCAGCACGTCGAGGATCGCGAGGCAGACATCGAGCCCGATGAAGTCCGCCAGGGCGAGCGGCCCCATGGGATGGGCCATGCCGAGCTTCATGATCGTGTCGATCGCCTCCGGTGTGGCCACGCCCTCGAAGACACAGAAGATCGCCTCGTTGATCATCGGCATCAGGATGCGGTTCGCCACGAACCCCGGGTAGTCGTTCACTTCCACCGGGGTCTTGCCGAGCGCCGTGGTGAGTTCCACCACGGTCTTCGTCGTGGCATCGCTGGTGGCATGCCCGCGGATCACCTCGACCAGCTGCATGACCGGCACCGGATTCATGAAGTGCATCCCGATGACCTGCGCGGGGCGCTGGGTCTTCGCCGCGATTTCCGTGATCGAGATGGACGAGGTGTTGCTGGCCAGGATCGTGTCGGGATCACAGAGATGCCCGAGCTTGCTGAACAGCTCGAACTTGACGGCAGGATTCTCGCTGGCCGCCTCGATCACGAGCGCGGCGTCGCGGGCCGCATTGAGATCGGTGCCGGTGTGAATGCGGGCGAGGATTTCCGCCGGAGCGTCGGCGGCGATGGTTCCCTTCTTGACCTGCCGTTCGAGATTGCCCTTGATGGTGCCCATCGCCCGGTCGAGCGCCGCCGGGCTGACATCGACGAGCGCCACGACATGACCGTGCTGCGCGAAGACGTGGGCGATGCCGTTGCCCATGGTGCCGGAGCCGATGACGGCGATGTTAGTCATGAGTCATGAGTCGTGAGTCGTGAGTCATGAGTCGTGAGGACATATCACAGCGCCTCCACGCTCAACGCCACCGCATTCCCGCCACCCAGGCAGAGCGTCGCGAGCCCGGTGCGGGCGCCGCGATCCTTCATGGCATACAGGAGTGTCGCCAGCACGCGCGCGCCCGACGCGCCGATGGGATGGCCGAGGGCGATCGCACCGCCATTCACGTTGACGCGGGCCCAGTCCCACCCCAGCGCGCGACCGTCGGCAATCGCCTGCACGGCGAACGCCTCGTTTGCCTCGATGAGGTCGTAGTCACCGATCGTGGTGCCGGCCTGCTTCATCAGGTTCTGCACCGCGTACACCGGCGCAAAGAACAGATCCTTGGGCTCGCCGCCGCCGGTGGCATAGGCCGTGATCCGCCCGAGCGGCGTGAGGCCGTGCGCCCTGGCGAAGGCGAGCGACGCCACCACCGTCGCAGCACCACCGTCGTTGAGTCCCGGGGCATTGCCCGCCGTCACGGTTCCGTCCTTGCGGAACACCGGCTTGAGCTTCGCGAGGGTTTCGGCGGTGGTGTCGGCGCGGGGTGATTCGTCGGCACTCACCGTGGTGGTCCCGCCGCGGCCGCTGATCTCCACGGGAACGATCTCGCCCGCGAACCGGCCCGCGGCCTGTGCCGCGACGGCCCGGCGATGCGACTCGACGGCGTACGCGTCCTGTTCCTGGCGCGACACCTTCGCCTTTTCCGACGTGTACTCGGCGTATTCGCCCATGTGATTGTTGCCGAACGAATCCCACAACCCGTCGTGAATCATGCCATCGACGATGGTCTGGTTGCCCGCCTTGATGCCGTTGCGGTAGCTGTAGAGGTAGTGCGGCGCGTTCGACATCGACTCCATCCCGCCGGCGACCACACACTGTGCGTCGGCGGCCTTGATGGATTGCGCCGCCAGCATCACCGCCTTGAGCCCCGAGCCGCACACCTTGTTGATGGTGAGTGCGGGGATCGTGGCGGGAAGACCTGCGTGGATCATCGCCTGGCGCGCGGGCGCCTGTCCGGCGCCACCCTGCACCACATGGCCCATGATGACGTCGTCGATCAGCTGCGCATCGATCCCGGCCCGGCGCACGGCTTCCTTGATGGCGAGGGCTCCCAGCCGCGTGGCCGGGAGCGATGAAATGGCACCGAGATACTTGCCGATGGGTGTGCGGCAGGCGCTCAGGATGACAGGTGTCGTGGCGTCGGACACAGTGCAGGCCTCGTTGTGAACGGGACAAAGATATCGGAATCGGGATTCTGGTGCGTCGGCGGGGGAAAAGCGTCATGCGTCGTGGGGCGTGCGAGTGTGAAGGCTGGACTCACGCGTGAATGGCGGTGTCTCGAATGCACGACCCACGACGCATGACGTCCTTTTTGTCCGGTGCTTTCCCTCCCGCACCCATCGTCTCCCATGCAACGATCACCGCGAGGTTACATGACCGCCACCGTTCCGACCGTCATCAGCGACGAGATGCGTCGCTGCATCGACAACTGTCTCAGCTGTCATGCCGTGTGTGAAGCAACGCTCAGCTATTGCCTGGCGCACGATGGCGCACATGCCGACCGCAATGGCGTGCTGTTGCTGCTGGATTGCGCCGAGATCTGTCGTACCAGCGCGGGATTCCTCCTGCGTGGCTCCAGCTTGCATCCCGAAACCTGCCGGGCGTGCGCCACGATCTGCGCCGCCTGCGCCGACTGGTGCGAAAGCGTGTCCCGCGATGCGGTGATGAAGCAATGCGCCACGACGTGCCGGGAATGCGCGCAGTCGTGTACGGAGATGGCGAACATGCATTGACCGAGCCGTGAGCCCCAGACCGTAGGCTCGGCCAGAAACTCAAGGATCTCGCCGAGTTTACCGCCGGGGCTCACGGCTCACGGCTCATCTCCTTGCTTTCGGTATTTATTCGGTTTATTCTCTGATCCCTGCGCTTCCAGGATCAGATGAACTCGTCCGCCGCCCTCGATATCCGCGAACAGCTTGCCCGCCGCTTCCCCGATGCGATCCCGCTGGCGGGACGGCGAGAGGCCGGCCTGGCAACTGGAATTCCGGTTTTTGATAACATGCTCCCGAATAACGGGCTGCCACGAGGCCGCCCCACCGTCTGGAGTGCCCCCGCCAATGGGGCCACCGCGATTCTTTCGACTGCATGTCGGGGCATGCTCACCGCCGGGCTCCGGGCCGCCTGGATCGACGGTTCCCGCACCCTGGGGCCGGGCTGGGGTGATGGACCGCTGATGATCCGGCCGCGCACGCCCCTGCTGGGACTCCGTTTCGCCGAACTGCTGCTGGTCTCGGGTGGCTTTGCGCTGGTGGTGATGAGCGGGATTCCCGCCGAGCGGACGACGCTCTTTCGACTGGCCCGGGCCGTCCATGAAGGGGGCGGCGCCTTCGCCATGATTGCCGACGGATCGCTTCCCGCCGCCTTGCGCCTCAGCTCCCGCTATCTCCCGGATCGTTTCCACTACGCGCGCACTCCGTTCGGCGACGCCGCCCAGGTGCGCACCGTCACCCTCGCCATTGACGCGACGTCGTCCGGCTGGAACGCCTCGGCGACACTCTCTCTTCCCTTGCACTCTCATGACGTTCGTAGCGCTCTCGATTGCGGACTGGCCGACCGGCGCGGCAGCGAATGACCTGCTGGCACAGCTGCTGGCCGTCGCTCCCCGCGCCGCAATAGCGCCGGGAGAGCGGCTGGCGTGGCTGGATGCGCGGGGACTTGATGCCGGCGCGTTGGCGGCGCGTGCGTGCGCGGCACTGGAGATGATCGGGATTGCGAACGTCAATGCCGGTGCATCACAGGTCCCCATCGTTGCGGTGATTGCTGCAAGGCACGGGAGAGATGAGAGACGAGAAACGAGAGACGAGGACCCATCGTCTATCCTCTCTCGTCTCTCGTCTCTCGTTCCCGGCACCGAACGCGCTTATCTCGCACCATTACCTCTCGATGTCCTGGCCCCGGCCAGCCAGCTCATGTCACTCTTCGCCGGCGTCGGCCTCGAAACCTGCGGCGATCTCGCGCGACTCACGCGCGAATCGGTGGAAGTGCGCTTCGGCCGCGAAGGACTGGCAACCTGGCGGCTGGCGCGCGCCGACGATCGCCGGCCGATCTTCTCTTCGCGCCCGCGCGAGCTGCCCAATGCCTCGCTCGACTGGACCGAGTTCTCCACCACCGATCTCGAGCAGCTGGTGTTCGTGCTGCACTCGCTCCTCAAGACGGTGTGCGACACGCTCGCCGTGAACGGCACGGGTGCACGCTCCCTCACGCTCACGCTGGCGCTCGAGAATCGCGCCACGATCGTGCAGCCGGTGGGTGCTGCCCGCTCGACCGCGCAACGCACCACGTGGTTGCGCCTGATGCGGCGCGCGCTCGAGCGGATCACGCTGCCCGACCGCGTCACCGGGATCGCGGTCCAGGTCGACGCGGTGGGGGCACCCGAGGTGCGCCAGGGAGACCTGTTCGACCTGGGATTTGCCTCGGCGCACGCGGCCGAGAGTGCGGTGGGACATGTCATGGACCTGCAATCCGACGCGGTGGTGGTGGCGGAGCAGACGGAGCATTTTCGGCCGGAACGGAGGGTGAAGTGGGTGGCGGAAGGTGCAGAGCCCAGAGCCCTGAGCCCTGCGCCGGCCAAGAGCCGAGAGCCCAGAGGATCGAATTCTCTTTCGGCTCTGGGCTCCCGGCCGGCTCTGGGCTCTGGGCCCTGGGCTCTGGGGCGTCAAGCTGACACCGAACCCGCCCTCCACCCCATGCTGCTTCCCGTCCCCCGCGAAATCACCGTCCTCGCCCAGTCCCGCCGCGGCTTTGCCACGCCGTTCCGCTACATCGACAACGGCGTCGCCGTGTCGCTCAAGGAATGCGCCGGTCCGCATTGCCTCTCCGGCGAGCGCTGGAGCGACGCGTTTGCGCGCGAGTATCACCAGGGGGTGCGTGCCGATGGCGTCGTGGTGCTGCTGTATCGGGATGTGCCGAGTGACAAGTGGTATCTGGCGGGATGGTGGGATTGAGGGAAGTCATGAGTCGTGAGTCATGAGTCGTGAAGACCGCATGCCGGCTTCTCGACCCGGTCGTCGTCTTGTGCCCTCACGACTCACGACTCACGACTCATGACTTCTTTCACCGAACTCCGCGCCCACTCCGCCTACTCCTTCGGCGACGGCGCCGTCACGCCCGAGGATCTGGTCGCACGGGCCGCCGAGCTGGGCTATGCGGCGCTGGGCCTCACCGACACCGCCGATCTTGGCGGGATCGTCCGCTTCGGCACCGCCTGCCGCACCCACCATGTGCGGCCGGTCGTGGGCGCCGAGCTGATCGTCGACGGCCGGCCGCTGGCGCTGCTCGCGCGCACGCGCCAGGGCTATTTCCATCTCGCCTCGCTGGTGACCCGCTCGCGCAGCGGCACCTTGCAGGGCGTCGAATCGCCTCGTCCCGGTCGTGGGCGCCCCCGGCTCACCTGGTCCGACCTGGCGGGGCGAACCCGCGGCTTGCAACTGCTCACCGGGCCGCCGTCGGGGATGCTGGCGACGCTGGTGCGCGATGAACAGATTCACGAAGCCACCCGGCTGCTCCATGAATGGCGCGAACAGTTCGGCGGCCACGTCGCCGTGGAAGTGCAATGCCACCAGACCGGAGCGGACGAAGCCGCCCTGGCCGGCGCCCTCATCGCACTCGCCGAGCGCGCCGGCGTGCCGTGGGTCGTGGCCCAGGATCCGCGCTACATCAGCCGCGGCGGCCGGCTGGTGCACGACATGCTCACCGCGCTCCGGCAGGGCATCACCCTCGACGAGATGACGGAACGGGGGCTCGGCCACCCCAATGGCGGCTGGAGCCTGCTCGCACCCGGCGTGCTCGCCGAACGCTGGCGCGGCCGCGAAGCCGGATTGGACGCGAGTGCCGCCATCGCCGAGCAGTGCGGCTTCGACCTGGCCTGGGTGCGCCCGCCATTGCCGTCATTCGCCGTGCCGGGCGGTCACGACGACAATTCCTTCCTGCGCGAACGCACGGTGGCCGGCGCGCACGAACGCTGGGGCAGCACCCTCAGTGAAGCGCAGCAGCGGCAGATCAATCGCGAGCTGACCGTGATCGGCCGGCTCGGCTTTGCGGGATTCTTTCTCGTGATGTGGGACGCGGTGCACTACGCGCAGCAGAACGGCATTCTCTGCCAGGGCCGCGGCAGTGCCGCGAATTCCGCCGTCGCCTACTGTCTCGGCATCACGGCGATCGACCCGATCGTCAACGGGCTGCTGTTCGAGCGCTTCCTTTCCGAGGCGCGCATCGACGGCCAGGCCGAGGCGCCCGACATCGACGTCGACTTCGAGCACGATCGCCGCGAGGAAGTGCTCGACTACATGTACGGCAAGTATGCACGGACCGGGGCGGCGATCACGGCAGTGACCCAGGTCTACAGCGGTCCCACGTCGCTGCAGGACGGCATGCGGGCGCTGGGCTACCCGGCCGAACTCGCCTTCCGGCTCTCCAAGCGGTTGCACTACCACAACAGCCGGCACGGCGCGGAATCGCTCACCAGCGAGGTGGGGCCGTCGCAGGGATTCGACGTCACCACGCCCCGGGCACGCGCCCTGATCGCGATCATGCGCGCATGCGAGGACCTGCCGCGGCTGCGCTCGACCCATCCCGGCGGCTTCGTGCTCTCCTCCGCCCCGCTCGGCGATCACGCGCCGATCGAGTGGACCACCATGGGACGCTCGATCATCCAGTTCGACAAGGATGACCTCGACATCGTCGGCATTCCCAAGTTCGACTTCCTGGGACTGGGCGGGCTGGCGGCGGTGCGCCGCGCGTTCGACGCGATCGAGGTGCGGACCGGTCACCGGCCGAAGATGTACGAACTGCCGATCGACGACCGCGCCACGTACGAGATGATCAGCAGGGGCGACACCATCGGCACCTTCCAGATCGAGAGCCGGGCGCAGATCGCGTCCATCGTGCATACGCGCCCCGAGCGGCTGTACGACATCACCGTGCAGGTGGCGCTGATCCGGCCCGGTCCGATCGTGGCGAAGTTCGTGCAGCCCTACACCGATCGCCGGCGCGGGCGCGAGCCGGTGACCTATGCCGATCCGCGGCTGGAGCCGATTCTCGCGCGCACCCAGGGCATTCCCATCTTCCAGGAACAGGCGATGGCGATCGCCATCGCCCTCGCCGGGTACACGCCGGCGGAAGCCGACACGTTGCGCCGGACAATGGGCAACCAGCGCAAGGAGGCGCGGCTGATCGCGGCACTGGCGGAGTTGCGCGAACGCCTGATCGAGAAGGCGGTCGCCAAGGACGTGGCCGGACAGATCGAGTCGGACCTGCGCGGCTTTGCCAACTATGGCTTTCCGGAATCGCACGCGTGGAGTTTCGCGCTGATCGCCTACGCCACCGCGTGGCTCAAGACCAACTATCCCACCGAGTTCTACCTCGGCCTGCTCAATTCGCAGCCGATGGGGTTCTACTCCGTGAGCACCCTGCTGCACGATGCGCGAAGACACGCCGTACCGTTGCACCCGCCCTGCCTGTACCACGGCTTTCGCGACTGCACGTCGGAACCGGACGTGAATCCGGCCATGCCGGCGCTGCGCGTGGGCTGGCGCTTCATCCGCGGGCTGGGCACGGCCGGGCTCGACGCGCTCGAGGCCGCCCGGAAGGAGCGCCCGTTCTCGGGGATCGCCGACGTGGTGCGGCGCGCGCGACTCGAGCGCGCCGGTGCCATCGCCGTCGCGCAGGGCGGAGCCTTCGCGGCATGGGAACCCGATCGGCGGAAGGCGGCGTGGGAAGCCTTGCGCGCCGCGGGCGACACGATGCCTCTGGCACCGGCGCACGAGGCGGCGCTCGACACCCGGCCGATGTCGCGCCACCGGCGCATCCTGCTGGACTATTTCGCCACCGGCTTCTGCCTCGACGGCCATCCCATGGAGGCGCTGCGGAAGAAACTCGAACGCCTGGGAGTGGCCGACAGCCGCACGATCCAGGAGACATCGAATCGCGAAACCGTGGTCGTATCGGGCCTGGTAATCGCGCGCCAGCAACCGCAGACCGCCAACGGCACCGTCTTCCTCCTGCTGGAGGACGAGCACGGGCACATCAACGTCATCGTGCCGAAGACGATCACCGGAAAGGATCGCGAGGCCATGAAGCACGCCATGGTGATCCTGGTGCTGGGGCGCGTAGAACGGAACGGGCCGGTGCTGCAGGTGATCGGCAGCCGGTTCCAGGCGCTGCAGGTGGAGGGACTGACGTACAACAGCCGGGATTTCCGGTGACTACTCCGTCACTCCGCCCGCAGCGTCACCACCGGATCGACCCGGACCGCGCGGCGCGCCGGCACGATGCACGCCATCGCCGCGACCAATCCCATCACACCAATGACGCCGATGAACGTGGCGGGATCGGTGGCGCTGACGCCGAACAACAGCGAGCGAACGACGCGCGTCAGCGCGAACGCACCGAGCAGTCCGGCGCCGATGCCGATGGCCGCGAGTTGCAGTCCCTGCCGGAGCACCAGGCCGAGCACCGCATTGGCCCGCGCGCCCAGCGCCATGCGAATGCCGATCTCGCGCCGGCGCTGCGCCACGCCGTACGCGAGCACTCCGTAGGTGCCGACCGCCGCCAGCGTCAGCGCGATGAGCGCGAAGATGCCGAGCAGCGTGGCGACGAACCGCGGCCGGCTCACCGACGCCAGCATGACGTCATCCATGGTGCGCAACTGGTCGATTGGCAGCGCGGGATCGAGCGCGGCCACGGTGCGCCGGATTTCGGGACCCAGTGCCGCGGGTGACAGCGGCGAGCGCATCACCACGTTCATCGCCGCCGGGGCGAAGCCGAGATGGCGCGGGGACTGGTCATAGTCGATGTACAACTCGGTGCCGGTCTTGGAGTCCACACCGCCCTGCTTGACGTCCTTCACCACGCCGACGATCGTGAACCAGTCATTGCTCCCGCCTGGCTTGACGCGCCGCCCGAGCGGATTCTCGCCCGGGTAATACAGCCTCGCGAGCGTCTGGTTGATCAGCACGACCGGCGGCGAGTCGGGGCCATCGGTCGGCGAAAAATCCCGCCCGGCCACGATCCGGCCTCCCATCGTGGCGAGATACGTCGGCGTGACCCATTGCCAGTAGTCGACATTGTTCTGCGGGCCGCCCGGCTTGGGCACGAAGTTCTCGAATTGCGTGTCGTTCGCGTTGACCTGACGAAGCGGTGGCAGCCCCTGCATGGCGGCCGCATCCCTGACGCCGGGAATGGTCGCGAGCTGGTGCGTCAGGTTCTCGAAGAACGCGACGCGCCGCATGCTGTCGGCATAGGGCACCGGCGGTAGCGAGATCCGGAACGTGGTCAGCTGGTCGCGGCGAAATCCGGCATCGACGCTCAGGAGATTCAGCAGGCTCCGCACCAGCAGGCCGCCGCCGATCACCAGCATGACCGCCATGGCGATCTCGGCGATCACGAGCCCGCGCTGCACGTTCCGCCGCGCGACCGTGGCCGTGGTGCGATGGCCCGACTCGCGCAACGCGCTGCCCGACCGCTTGCCGTCGATGTGCAACAGCGGAGCGAGTCCGAACACCACTCCGGTACCAAGTGCCAGGACCAGCGTGAACCCGAGCACCGGAGTGTCGAGGCCCACCGATGTGGCGCGGGGAATCGACGCACCGTACGTCGAAAGGAGCGCGGCAACGCCCACCTTCGCCAGCACCACTCCCACGATTGCGCCGCCGAGCGACAGCACGAGTCCCTCGATGAGAAATTGCCGCACCAGGTCGCCACGGCTTGCGCCGAGTGCGAGCCTCACGGCCAGTTCCTTGTGCCGGGTTTCGGCCCGCATCAGCAGGAGGTTCGCGAGGTTGGCGCAGGCGATCAGCAGCACCAGCGCCACGGCGGCCTGCAGTACCCAGAGCGCCGTGGCGGCGCTGCCGATCATGTCGGCGCGCAGGCCGTCATAGCGCAGCCGGTGCGGCGTGGAGCCGTTGGTGACAACGCGATCGGCGTTCGGCGTGTGAATGGCGCCCTTGGGCGCGGCGGCGCCGAATCCGGGGTTGGACGTGCCGCCATCGAGCGTCAACCATTGATGCAGCATCAGCTCGAGTTCGGCCCGGGCCTGGACGATCGTGACGCCCGGCTTGAGGCGGCCGATCAGCAGGATCCCGTGGCCGCCACGGTATTGCGCCAGGTTGGTGGGATCGACCCGCAGCGGACGCCAGATGCGCACGCCCTGGTCGTGGACGTCGAATCCGCGCGGCATCACGCCGACGACCAGCGTCGACACGCCGTCGACGTCGACCTTCTGGCCCACGACCGGTCGTCCGCCGAACGTGGTCTGCCAGAGCTCCCAGGACAGGACCGTCACCGGCGCTGCGTTGGGCAGCGTTTCCTCGGCGACGAATCCGCGACCCTGCAGAGGCTTCACGCCCAGGGTGCTGAACATCGAGGCCGACGCCGCCGCGGCGGTCACCCGTGTAGGCCGGTCCGCCGTGCCGATATTGGCGGCGCCGATGGCGTAGGCACCGACGTCCTGGAACGACTTGTTGCGTTCCCGCAACTCCACGAATTCCGCGATGTCCAGCGGAAACTGGTCGAAGCCGAGCGTGGGGAACTGGCTGGTGATGAAGACCAGTTGTTCGGGGCGCGGAAAGGCGAGCGGCTTGATGAGCACGCCCCGGACCACGCTGAAGATCGCGGTGTTCGCCCCGATCCCGAGCGCGAGCGTCAGCACCCCCACGGCGGTGAGGCCGGGGGTGCGCGCCAGCATGCGGAGCGCGTAGCGAAGATCTCGCCGGATCCGTTCCCATCGCGCGTGGCGCCACATGCTGCGGGTGACTTCCTTGACCTGTCCGACGTTGCCGAATTCCCGGCGCGCGGCACGCTGCGCCGACTCGGCGTCGGCACCGGCCGCCATGCGATCCCGGGCCGCCATCTCGAGATGCGACCGCAGTTCGTCGTCGAGATCGCGATCGCGGTCGCCGTCGTGGGTGAGGGTCACGATTCCTCCGCAGCGGGCCGGATGAACAGCGCGGCGACGGCGTTCGACAACTGGTCCCACCGCGACCGCTCGGCGGCCAGGTGCTTGCGCCCCGCTGGCGTAAGCCGGTACACCCGAACCCGTTGCCGGTTGTCGGAGAGCTGCCATTCCGCGGCGATCCAGTGCTGCCGCTCCAGCCGGTGAAGGGCCGGGTACAGCGAACCGGTATCCACCTGCAGCACGCCGTCCGACGTCGTGCGGATGAGCTGGGCCAGTCCGTAACCATGCCGCGGGCCCCAGCGGAGAGCCTGGAGGATGATCAGGTCGAGCGTACCCTGGAGCAGCTCGATGCGGGACAGTGGTGGGCGCCTGGGCGACACGGTGGGCTCCGACGTGGGGGTAGACAACCTACAGGCATGGCAGTATGCCGTCTACACCCTTGGACGTACCGGCGACCGGAAAGGTTGCACGCGCCTGCAACCTTTTCCGGCCGCCCGGCGTCAGGATGTAGGATGCTTACCCCCTGCCGGCCGGCCCGGTGCCGCCCCGAGGTGCAGCCATGCGACCGCTCACGCTCTGCAGCTTCCTCGCCACCGTCCTGGCCGGGTGTCGCCAACCCGCTCATGCCCTGCAGGGAGATCCCGCCGCGCAGCGGGAAGATCTCGAGGCGTTTCGCCGCGACTTCCTGGCGATCGATCACTCCTACTCCGGACCAGCGCGCACCCGCGCGGAAGCGCGCCTTCGCTCCCTGGAAGCCAGTGCGGGGGTGCTGTCGAACACGCAATTCGTGCTCGCCCTCTCGCAGATCGTGGCGCTCGCCGACAACGGACATACCACGATGATGTATCGCGGCGACGCGCCCGACCTGGGCCGCGTAGGCGTCCGGCTGGTGCCTTTCGGTCAGGAGTTCTTTGTGGTACGCGCGGTCGCCGCCCACGCCGACCTCCTCGGCGGCCGCCTGGTGGCCATCGACGGGGCGCCGATCGCCCAGCTGCGCGACAGCGCGCGCACGCTCACCGGCGGCATCCCGGCGTGGCGCGACCGGATGGCGCCGGCGTTCCTGGAGAGCCCCGGTCAGCTGCGGGCCCTCGGAATGAGCCGGTCGAGCACCAGCGCCACATACCGGTTTGAGCTGCGCGACGGACGCATGGTGGACGCCGTCCTCGCACGCGTCGAGCCGATCGCTTCGGACCAGTACGGCCCGGTGGGCGCCATCGATCCCGACACGCCCGAGGGGTGGCGAGCGTTGCTTCCTCCCGCGAACGCACCGTGGGCGCTGAGGGATTTCGACGAACCGTTCCGCCGTCGCGATGCGCCGGAGCTCGACGCCATCGTCATCCAGCTGCACCGCAATTTCGATGCGTCGAATCAGTCGATCGCCGCCTTTCTCGCAGCGTCGGACTCGATGCGCCGGGCGATGGGGCGCAGGAACGTCGTTCTCGACATGCGATTCAACGGCGGAGGCGACCTGCAGACAACGCGCGAATTCATGAGTGACTTGCCGGAGCGGATCGGC
>Ga0070711_100000418_pt1 | contig 22032 bp, 30 predicted proteins | sample LARL53metaG_FD_65452 | JGI IMG/M metagenome (GOLD analysis project Ga0070711, IMG submission 65452) | Corn, switchgrass and miscanthus rhizosphere microbial communities from Kellogg Biological Station, Michigan, USA - LAR L5-3 metaG | ecosystem: Host-associated > Plants > Roots > Rhizosphere ... | reverse complement strand
CTTCTCGATTGCTTCGCGCTCGAGTTGATATTCCTGTTCAGTGATCGCCCGAAGCTGCGTCAGGCGTTGCTGGCCGCTGATGAGTCCAAGGCTGGCCCTGGTATTGATTCCGATTCGCGCGATCTCCAGTAGACTTTGCTGATGCGCTTTCGCGGCTTCCGCCTCGATCGCTAGAATCTGGCGTTTGCGGCTTTCGGCCTCGAGATCGATCGCTTCGATCTTCGAAATCCGTTCACGCTCGAGGTTTTCCAGGTCCGCGTTGAGCTTGATGATGAGGTCTCTGTTCTTCTCCGGAAATTCCTGCGCAGCGCGGAGCTGCTCTTGGACGACTGAGCGTTGCTCATCGATTCGCTGGTTGGCGGCCGCCTTTTCGATCGCCAGAAGTTCTGAGAGCACAACTTGACCGTTCTCGAATTTTCTCCTCGCCGTTTCTTCCACGACAGCAATTTCTGCATCGGCAGTGGCTTTCGCGGCCTGCACCGTCGCGAGGTTTACGGCGTTGTTGCGCTGGAGTTTTTCAGTGTCGAAACGTTGATCGATTGCGGCCACTTCGGAACGTGCCTTCAGTTCAGCGGCCGCGAGCTGCTCATTGATGTCGATGACGTCTTTACCGACGTCTTTGCCGCTCGCTTGGTGTTCGGCGGCAAGCAGGGATTTCCGCTCTGCAGCGGCAGTTCGTTCGTTTTCTAGTCGCGCCTGGATGGCAGCTTTTTCGCCAGCCACCTCATCCTCGAGCGTTATTTTTTCCGCGGCGTACATGCGACGCAGGCCTTGCTCGTAGAACGAAATGTATTCGTTCTGCAACGCCTTTTGCGCGTCGGTATTCGCGCGCTGGACCGCCCGGGCTTCCTCGCCCTGGCGCGCGGCTTCCTCGGCTGCTCGTTCGCCTGTTTTTACCGGCTTGTCGGCATTTTTGGACTCCAATTCGTCGCGCAGTTTCTTCAGCCGTTCAACAGTGCTCTCCGCTTCTTCCACTTTCATCGCGAGATTATGGCCAGAAAGATCGCCGCCGAATTTCAATTCCAAGAGGACGCTGGGGTCGTGCTTGAGTCTCTCCAGTTCCTTTTCTGCGTCCCGCAGTTGCCTCTGCGTGTTTGCAAGCTCTGCGTTCCAGCGCCGTGCGGATTCCTCAGCGTTTTTAACCTCGATCGCATATTTCGCTGCGCCTTCTCGACCGATTACGCTGATTGCCTGGAGCTTGTCCTTAATTTCCAACTGTTGAAGGATCAGTTTCTGGTTGTATTCGAGCGCGGATTCATACGCTTTTTTTTCAGCTTCGCCGAAACCACCCATCTTGCTAGCAAGGTCAGCTATACCATCGGCTGCCTTGAGAATGGCGTCGACAAAGAAAAGAACCAACGTCGGGGCAAATAGCGCATTCATCAAACCTTGCGCAACTGGCATCTGACCGATAAGTCTTCCGAGCGCTCCGGGTATTTTTACGCCAACGGAATCGGCAAGCAGGTCAGCCTTTTCACGCGTCTCAGCGGTTTCCATGCGCATCGCGCGCATTTCGGTGCGAGCCGCGGTCATCTTCGCGCGCGCCTGGTCGAGCTGAGCATTGAGCTGATCGAGCCTGGCTGCGTCGTTCGTGCCAAGGATCTCTTGGCGGAGTGCACCAACTTCGCTGGTGGCCTCGATCACGCGGCGCTTAATCTGTTCAAAAGCGAAGACGCCGCCGGCTTCCACCTTGATGAACTCGGGGGGCAGCTGGGACATGACCGATTTAACGCCTTCGTTCGCTGCCATGCTTCCAGATGCAAACGAAGCGATATCCGCTTTCATCTTCTGCGTCGACGTGGACACGGAGCTAGCCGCTTCCGACATTGCGGCCTTCAACGGCTCAACGTTGACTCGCGTCATCAGCTCGAGGATTGTGTCGGGCAATTCAGTCCTTCTTTCGGCTATCGATCTGGATGACTTTCAATTTCTTGATTCCGAAGGCATCACCGAAGGGCGACGCGGTAACCAGGTGCGTCAGATCTCTGCTCGCCTGGAATTCCGGTGGAACGTAATCGTCAGTGCCAGTGCGTTGTTTTGGCTTGGTGTCGGTCTTGATGCCAAGCGCCGATTTGATTGTCACGAGCGATAAATGCTCGGGAGGAAAACGCAGCCAATAATCGGTCAACTGTTGGAACCGTGGCATCGTCATGTATTCGTCCACATATTCCCAGCTGCATTTCGTCGCGGTGACCAGCAGGGCGTAGATGCCGCCCCAATCAAAGTCGTCTAACTCGCCACCGCCAGCACTTCCCCCGGTGCCCTCTTTTCCTTGCCGTTGTTCAGCGCGGTCACGAGGGCGTCTTGAAACGCATCGATGTCATCGAGCGTCAGGTTGTCTTCCAGTTCTTCCAGCTTTAGCTCCGGATAGTTGCGCGCGATCGCGGCATGGACGATTGGCAGATATTTCGTGATGAACGGCGCATCGATCATTCCGGATTCGTCGCCCTTTTTCGCCGCTGCCAGGACGTTTTCGCGCACCTTCCAAAAATCACGGATGAGGACTTCCTGGGCTTGCCAGCCTTTGAAACTGAGTGGCGGGACGACATATTCCTTGCCGGCGAGCTGTACTTTGGTACCTTCAAACTTCGGTTTGTTCACATGGCCTCCTGAGGGCACAAAAATTGAATTGCGAGGCAAGCAGAATCGGCGAAACTACCCGAGTCTCCTTTGTTGGCTCGATAACCACCTATCCGCAGCGCCAGAAACGTTTTTGTCGGTGGGATGAAGTTTCTGCCTTTCCCATGCCCCATAGCCTCTACCTGCCTCGCAAGATCGTTTGCACACGTCTGCAAAAGCGGAGTCCGGGCCACGCTGCGTCCCAACGCGGCCCTGATCGGCCAGCACCCAAGGGAGTTTTATTGGGTGCTGTAGATGAAGCCGACTTTGCCGTTCGCGTCCTGGAAGGCCGAGAAATCAATCTCGGGAACGGTGAAGTCGTCGACTTTGGATTGCAGCGAGAGCTTGCCGGCGATGCACGCCTGCAGCACGATGTTGCATTCCTGTTGGCGGAAGCTGGCGCGGAATACCGCCTGGAACACCGGTCCGTAGCCCATGATCTGGTTGTCGATCTCGAGCGTGGTGCCACCAGCCGGATTGAGGACGCTGAGATAGCTGATGTTGACGGTCTCGAGGGTGTCGGCCGCGGCGAAGGTGTAGGTGCCGGTCGTTTCGTCGACGGAATACTGTCCGACGGCGGGCCCGGAAGCGACACGAATGAATGGCGTGCCGTTTTGGTAGGTCACTCCCAAATCTTCGACAAAATGCGCGGCATTGGCCACGATCACGTGGAATGGAGTGCCAGGAATCGCCGATGATTCATTGACGTTGACGATGTCCATGCCGGCAGACTGCGTGCCGCTGAACATCATCTGGTTCAACGCCGTGGTGTTCCAGCGGCCGATCTTTGCCTTGCCCTGAATCTTGCGCTTGCCGATCGCAACCGTTTCCGGATACTGGTTTTCTCCGTAGAGCTCTTTCATTTCTGCGGAGAATTCCATGCTGACTTCCTGAAGCGTTGCCAAGCGGATCGGCGTTGGATTTGCGACCAGGTCGCCGGCGTTCGGCTTACACCAGAACTGGCCGGCGCCAAACCTGTACTGCGGAGCGATTGTCGGTGGTGCCATAAGTGTTGCCTCCTTAGAAGTCCGGCTGTAATCCGCCGGTAGAGATCTCAACTTGCATAACGGTAAAAGCGTCGAGCCCCATCAGGCCTTCGCGGTGGTCCGCTTCGCGGATCGCGACGTCGTAGACCAGGCCGCCCAAGGTCTGGAACTCGTCCACCGCGTTCGGCTGAATCGCCGCAACGACCGCGTCGACGAGCTGCGTAAGCAATGGGCTGATGAGGTCGTTATCGTCCGGCTGCTGAACGAAGAGATAGAGCTCGAGGCCGAGTTTGTTGGCGTAGAGCATTCCGGCGGTTTTCTTGAAACTGTCGCGGCCGAGGAGCTGATAGAACGCAGGCTTCTCTTCGCCGGCAACTTGCGACCAGGACTTCAGTCGGCGACTCTTCGTCCTGAACGCCGGCGCCGGTGGCGCGCCGATCTGAATGCTCGAGGCCAGGGCAAAGAAGGCCTGGTAGATCTGCTCGCGTGTTGGAGGCGCGTAGGTCTGGGGGTTCATACCGCGGCCTCGTGAATCGCCGTGCGGATCTCGGTCTCGATGCGATCGCGGAACTCGAAAAACGAGCTGCGCATAAAGCTGCGCTCTGGCATCACGACGTCATGAGCCCGGGCACGCATCGCAAAAACTTCCTCGCCACTCTTGCCAATCCAGTGCAGGGCGCGCGCGCTGGTCGGCCTGACTTCCGGAATGTGAATCGTGCCGCCGAATTCGTGGACTAGCCCGTAGGGCGCCTCAGCTCCCAGGCCTACGCCGCCGGCTACAGAGTCACCTTCGATGGCCGCGGGGATCTGGACGATCGAGCGCTTGAGGTTGCCGGTATGCGATTGCAGGACCTGGCCAGAAAGTTTGTCGCTAACGATGTGGCGCTGTAGCTGCGTGTTTGCCGTATTCAGCGCGCGCTGGATCTCTGTGGCGACACGGTTCGCCGTTCGCGTAATCCTCGCGATAATTTCGGTGTCGCCGCGCAGTTCAAATTCGATCATGCCTTTTCATTCCAGTCGGGAAGGTCGACCGTCTTCCCAGCGAGAGCGTGAAAGCTGTCGGGTAAGAACTGAATTTTTCCGTCAGTCACAAATGAATGGCAACGTTTAGATGGGTCGCTTCCGAACACCATCAGAGACGGCTTGAATGTCGGCTTATCCTGAGAGCCATTCCACTTCCACTGCGGGCGGCTGGAATCGCCACTTACGCGGAACGAATGCAAATAACCACATCCGGGACAGTGGAAGCCCCAGTCGCCCGAGCCGAAATCGTGAATCTTCGCGTTCATCAGAATCCTGGCGCAAAGAAATAGCGCTTGTACTTCTCGATCACTCGCCAAACATCCTTCGGATAGTCTTCCTTCGAGTAAGTCGTCGTCGTGCCGCCGGCGGTGACGCTATCAGTGTCCAGGCGATCGCGCTGGCGGTACCGGAGCGCAGCCATCTCGTTCACGGCCTGGACGACGTCCATGGGAATGCCGGCGCGGCTGTAACTGAGCAAAACCTGCTTGCCGGCGTCGGCCGCGTTGAAGAGATAGTTCCCATTCACCACGAAGTATTCGCCGGGCCCGGGAGCGACAAGAACGGGAGTCAAGAGCGCGCCGCCAACGAAGAAGTTGACGCTGACGTCAGCTCGCCAGTTGGATTGCGCGGCCTGCAGGCTGTACGGAGTCGCCGCTGGAATGGTCTGTAGCTCGTTGGTCACCGCGATCGGCGCGTAGCCGGCGGTGTAGACCACGACCACATTCTTTCGGCCGACGCAGAATATGCCGCAAATCAAGCTGAGTTTTCCGAGCGAATCGAACTGATAGCCTCGTTTATTCCAGCCGGTGGAAGCTGGAACGATCGTGGAATCTATTTGCAGCGAGCCTACGGCGGAGACTGGAAAGTTGAGCAGCTGCATGAAAGCAGCGCCACTACCATCGCGCACTTCGGTGTAATCCTGAGACTCGAGTGATGTCCGGCCGATCAAGTCGTAGAAAGCCTGGCTCTGCGAAGACACCAAAGACGTCAGAACGGCGTCACTGGTGGTGCTCGTCAGATTCAGATATTTCTTGATCGTTGCCAGATCCGTGAGATCCACGTAATTCCTCTGTTCGAATGAAGGGCTGGTGTCGACTCAGGATCTCCACCAGCCCCCCACTAGTTCGCGCCGCCAATCCGCCCCTCCCCCAGGAAGTTCGTCCCGGCGTCGGAAAGAGTTAGCCGTTGGCGATGTTGGAGCGCACGCCAAACGCCGGCGAGAAATGCATCTCGAACGTTTCGTTCGCATAGATGCCGTAGTCCCAGCTGCGATGGACCGGCGCCCAATCAACTTGCCGCCATTCCTGCTGTGTGCGGACCTGGCAGATGTTTGCTAGGCCTTGCACGCGATACGGCAGTTTCTTGGTGCGGTAGAAGATGGTTCCAGGAGGCATATCGGGATGGAGCGTCAAGGTGATTTCCTTGCCGCCGCCCATCGCGAATTTGCCCAGGTAGGTGCGGACCAGCGCGCCGCCGGACACGTTGCCCTTGCCGGCTTGGCCGTCGAGCGTGATGCGATAGATCGGGTTGGTGCCTCCGGAGATGATCTTCGCGCTGACGTTCTTCAGGTCCTGGCCGCTCATCAGGATGTCATCGGGCAAAAGCCGCGACGTATCCCAGAACGATTCCAGGTCGGTTTCGATCTCGACGATGCCGCCGGCGCCATCCGCGGTCAGCGGCGTGCCAACGCCATCGGTTCCGGTCGCCTGCGAAGCGTAGAGACCGCTTCCGCTCAGCGACTGGCTGATATAGCCGTCGAAGATCAGTCCGTTTCCAGAGTTGTCAGCGGCCGCGGCGCTCGCGAACTGAGTGCCGGCGGGATCCGCGGTGAGAAGCACGCTGTTGATGGTGGTGATCGCCGCGAGCTTTGCACCACCAGCTCCGCTGGCAGCCAGGCCAACGAACCAGGCATAAGCCGCCGCTCCCTTGACCACTGCGCAATGCGCGCTGATCGAAAGATTGCCGCCGGCTGTGGTGATCGAGTTGGAAATCAACGAATGCTGCGAGCTGCCGCCACCGTAGGTGTCGGTCGTTCCGTCGACGTTATTGCGCGAGACGACGGTGGGGATGCCGGCTGCAACTGAAGCATTGAAGAACCCTTCAGGGGTAAGCGCGACGACAAATACGCCGGTGATCTGAGCAGTCATTGAGCCGCCGGCAACCAACGTTGCTACCGGCGTGGGCGCGACGCCCAGGGCGATGCCGTTGCCGCCGCCTTGGGCCGGGAAGCTGCCGCTGGGCCCAACGCCGGTGTTGCCCCAGAGCAAGATCTTCTCTTCGCCCTGCAGCGCGGCGTACAGAAGGTTTTCGACGGCCATGGCCTTCACTTCGGGGGTCAGTTCGGCCGCTTCCTGATCGGTCTTCCAGGTCACGAAGTCTTCGAAGCCTAGCTCCGCATACTTCGCGAAGTGGTCGCGGAGCTGCGTGGTCAAGCTGGCGTTACGGTTGCGCTCCGAGACACCCAACGAAAGATGGTTGGCGTTGATCGCGTAAACTTCCTTCCAGTGCGTCGAATCTCCGCCCTTGCCCTTCACGCGCGGAACTTCATTGCGCAGCGGGGTGATCAACGGAAAGGTTCGATCGACCAGCGATTGCAGATCGTACGAGGTGTAACCGAGTGACGTCGTGAAGTCCTTGAACGCCACGCCGCCCGCGGCCCGCATGGCTTTGAGGGCGTTGAGCGTTTCTTGCGTAAGTCCTTGTGCCTGCATTTCTCCTCCAAAGGATGCAGGCGCTGGGGGTCGCCTGAAGAATTTCTGACTTCTAAGATCGTTCGTGCCTGAGAACTAGGAGCGTGCGCCAGCGATGAACATGGGGTTCTGACGCGTCAAGAGAATGGCTTCGCGAGTCTTGCCTTCGCCCGCGAGATCACCGATCGCCTTCTTCGCGTCTTTGTTTTCCTTGTTGCCGTCGTCGTCCTTGGTGACGACAAAGCCCCTCGTGTTCACCAGGCTCGGCGCCGGCGCGGATCCGATCGCCTTGACGGCGTCCGCGATCGCCTGCAGGCCTTCGGTGAAGGGTGTCAGTTTTTCGTCGATGGTCTTGCCAACCAGCTCGATGACGTCGGCGCGCTTCAAGGCAATTTCCTCGCCTCCGCCGGCAGCCTTGTCGGCGTCTTTCTTTTCGTTGCGCTTTTTCACCGCGGCGCCGTGCGTCTTGCACTTTTCGTCCATGCACTTTTCTTCGGTCTTCGTGCACTTGTCGTCAGCGTCGTCGTCCTTGCCGCCGGCAGCCTTGAATTCGGCATTCGCCGCTTCCAGGTCTACCTTGAGCTGGGCACGCTTTTTGGCGATGTCTTCCAGTTTCATTGAAGCCTCCTTAGATTTTGCGTTCGAGATTTCCTCGCTGATTTCTTCCTGAGTGTAAGCAGCGAGACATTCCAGTAGTTCGTCGGTGGCTTCCGAAATGCGGTCAGTCACCGGAGAATCGTCCCCTTCTTGTTCGCGCTCATATGCGATCGACTCACGCAGATAGATCAAGCTCTGCATGAGCTGCGCGAAATTCGAGACGCCATACAGACCCTTTGCGGCGCGGACGACGAAAAAGTCTTCCTGGGCGGTTGTCAGCGATTTGCCAGCTTTTTCGAACGCCTCACGGAGCGCGCGCCGGCCGCCGTCAAATGGCTTGGTCTCTTCGGCGCCCTCGATCGTGCGGTAGGTGAAACCGTTGGCGCTGGGCATTGCACCGATATCCACCAGCGAACCTTCGAACGGCTTCGCAGTCCAACGCACAGCCTTGAGGGTTGAATCGAACCACTTCTTCATGTACTTCGCGCCGACTGAAAATGCGGTGTAGATGCCTTCGCGCACGTTTTTCTTTTCGGTCTCGTTCGTAACCTTGGCCGTGACGTTGACCTGCTTTGCGTCCTCGTCATAATCCATGGAGACGAACTTCCCCGCCACGATGCGCTGGTGCATGATGCGCAGATTGCCGACGCTAACGCCGCCTTCAGCATTGGCAGTCTTTTCCGCGAAGCTCCGATTCCAGGCTTTGAAGTGCGGGATCGAGGTCTCCCAATCCATCACTTCGTTGGTGTCGTCAACTTCCTCCGCGGCGAGGCAGCCTTGGATATACAGGCCGTCGTCTTTTTCCTCGACGCTCTTGATTGCAGCGGTGAGGTATTTCACGTCGCCGACCTGGCTTCCGGATTTTTTCGCCATCTTCTTTTCCTTTCAGCGCGATTCGTCGAGCGAGATCCTAGCTTTCGTCTTCTTCGTCGGCCTTGGTGGTCGCGTCCGGATCGAGAATCGCTTTCGCGCGCGCTACCCACTCGCGTGTATGGTCGTTCTGGTGATGGATCGCAGACACGAGCTCAACGCCCTGCTTGAGCAGCTCGAGCACTGCCTCGGCGGGATCCGCGGCTTCCGTTATCGCTGCTTTCGTTTCAGGTTTCTTCGCTGCTTTCATGTCATCCTCCGTTATCGCTGCTTTCGTTTCAGGGCCGAAAAATCGGATTACATCCTCACCAGCATCGTCGCGTAGTGAAAACAGATCGCGAACATGGCGCACGCAAATGCGATTCGACCGAGTTCCGCGAGGCGCGCTTGGCGTTGCGTCGGAGGCGGTTGCGTTTGCGATCCGACGAACAGATAGACAAGGCCGCCGATTATGGCGATGAGCACCACGAGATAAGTCACGATCACGTTGCCTCCCTCATTTGTAAAACACCGTTATGTTTCCGCCGGTACCGCAAGCGCTCGCACCGGTCGCGGTCGTCGAGATCCCAACGGCGATCCCGGTCGAGAAGTTCGCAAGCGCCTGCGGTGCGGGCGATACCCAGACCGGCTGAGTAGTCGACGCCGGCAGCGGAACGGAGAAGATGACGGCCGTGCCGAGCGTTCCAGTGCTTGCGCTGTTGAGGAACTGGATCCAGCACGTCGATGCAGCACCATTCAAAGCGAAGACGCCGTATACGTTGCCAGCGCTGGCTTTCACATTGACCGCAGTCGTCAGCGTGGCCTTCGCGGAATTCGAAAAGGCGACCGCCGCGGCGGTGTCAGGAATGACCTCAAAGGCGTTCGTCGTGCCTGGTGTCGTCTGATCGATGCCGACTTTTCCAACCACTGCAGAGCCGGCGCCCAGGAGGACGGTCTGTGGCGAAGAGATATTCGCCTGGCCAGAGAGCACGATGGCAGCGCCCAGGATTAGACCGACCGCGATGAAGGCTTTTCTGATCACTGGACCCCGTTGATCTGCAGATTGATCGCGCTGGAGGTGCCGGCGATCGCCGTAATCCCGGAAGTGAAAGTCACGCCCTCGATCGGAACGCGGATGTTTGAGTTTGGCGGGATGCTGAAATCGGCGTTTCCGCCGAGCCAGATCACCGGAGTGCCAGCCTTATCGGCGAGCCGCAGCGTAACCGCAGAATTCGTGATGTTGTTTGCGTAGGCGAACGTCACGCATGTGGTCGTACTCGTGACCGTAGTGCCGGCACCGGTCGCGACCTGCGAGGTCGCATTGCTGAAATTGGTGGATTGTGTGCAGGACGATGGAAGGACGCGGACGAAGCCGATGTTATTTGTGCCGGCCGGCGTGGCTGGCAGCGAAGTGACCGCGGTAGTCGAGCCCGAATCAGCGATCACGTGACCGATGACGGCCGAACTGGCGTCGTTGATCACATGGCCAATCACCGCGGCGCCGGCGCCGATCGCTACTGTTCCATCTGTGCCGATCGACACTTTATTCGTAGTCCCGGGCGTGGTCTGATCGATTCCTACCTTGCCGACCAGGTTGGCGCCGGCGTTGAGGGTGACTGCGCTACCGGGCCCGCTCGACTGCTGCAGCTGCGCGCTAGACGGCCATGACAGAACCAAAATCAGAAGCACCAGGAGAGAAACCGTGGCGATTGCCGGCCTGGAAAATTTAAGTTTCATGCGGCCTCCTTCAGCAAATGAACTCGACGATCACCGTATCGTCCGGTCCGGTGCTCTTCGCATACATGACCGTTTCGGATTTCTGGAATCTGTATTCCCTGCCTGAATATCTGCTCTTCGGTACTACCAAGGCATACCAACCGCCCGGAGCGATCACGTGCTGGGCTTGATCGTCGTCGGGATCCATTGAACGAATCACGGCACCGCCGCCTTGTGTTCCCAGAATCGCGTAGTAGTCGCAATTGATTGGCGCGACGATTGGAGTGAAATCCGTACTGGTTATCGGGAAAGTGCGAATCACTGACACCGGTCCGGTCATTTCGCCTCCCCGCGGGCAAACTGCGCCGCTTCCGGATCTGCCGCCGTGTAGAACACAAGCGCGCAATTACAGTTCGGGTGAAATGGCGGTCCGCTGCCGCCGACCGAGAAGTCTTCGTCAATACCGATAACGCCTTCATCGACTGCTTCATCGCATTCGTCATCGTGATCGTGATCACCACTGAGCTCCGCCTGTTTTGCAACTACTCCAACTTCACGTGCAGTCCAGAGAGCGCCCTCGACTTGCGCTCTCGCCATTTCCGTCTTCGCGATCATCTCCGCTCGCGCTTCGCTGAAGATCCCGCTCTCCTCGATCCGCTCCGCCAGGTCGACCTGCGTCCAGCCTTCCTCGAAGGCCTGCTTCACCGTCCCGCGCAGAACTTCCCGCGTCGTGTCCGTGATGGCCCACTGTGCGTCCGGGTTCTCGACAAGTTTCCCTTCTACCCATTTCTTGCCAACCAGTTCTGCTCCGCGAGCTCGGGAGAAATCACGCGCCGCCGTATTGAGGACAGACAGGCTGACCTGGTCGGCGGCTTCAAATTGACTCCGCGCACTGCTCGCCGACTCTCTGTAAACGTTGTCGATTTCGTGAGCGATTGGCGCGGAGATCGTGTCGAATGTTTCGAGCAAGCCGTCGATGCGGCTGTCTGGGTCTTCAGGCTTGTCAACTTTCTCAGCCTTGACCAGGTCGTCTGCGAATTCGGCGATGAAGCGTTTATGTTCATGGGCGAAAAACCTTCTCAGTAGCCCCTTCGTGCGTTTGACCGCGGCGGTAAACCGCGGCGTTTCCGCGCCAGCCTGAACGCGATGCCGTTTTTTTTTAGAGCTGCTCTGAAGTTACCTGCTGACTTCGGCCGAGCTGTGTCAGCCCGATTCGTCTGTTCTTCCCGCAGTTGCGCGTCCTCAAGAGATTCACCGTTGGCCTGGGAGTTATCCGGCATCTCTCGGGCCTCGAGGCCAAGGGTTTCGCGCACTTCATTGGCAGAGAAAACGCTGTTGCCTTCGGAGTCGACGGTCGAAAGATAGATCTGATCGATCTGCGCCTGCTGCAGCGGATTCTCGCGCGTGTACATGCCCCACTCGAACTCAATGTCAGCGGCGCCGAGGAATGCGAGCAGTGAATCCATGAACTCTTTGAACCAGAACAGGACCGGCTCGAGGCCTTCAGCCTTGGCGTCTTCGCTCATCTGTTCGCCGGATGCGCGATTGACCATCTTGACCAGCGAGCCCGGGCTCACGTTAAAGGCGTAGGCGATCTCGCGAATGATCAGCTCGTCCATCATGTCGGCCAGGACGGCTTCCTTCGCTTCGGTTACCTTGGAGCCGAATGGGATGAAGTTTGCCTTGCGGCGCGCGGCGGTGGTCGCAAACTTCTCGTTCCACATCGTCTCGAGCTGCTGCATCGTGGTTTCGCTGGCGTTTTCCGGTGCGTTGATGAACACGTCGGGGATTGTGCCTTCGGTGTAGTACTGCAGCTGGAAGATTCGCCGGCGAAGCCCGAGGTTGACCGTCAACGCGATCTGTTCGACTGGCGAGTAGCCGTACAGCCGATTCGTGCGAACGTTGCGGGGAAAGTAGAAGAGCTGATCGGTCTTCGGGAACTGCCGTGCCGGCTGCATCATGTCGACGCTGGGCACGCCTTTGATGATCTGGCGATAGGCAACTTCGGGAGCGACTGGCGCGCGGCCTTGGACGTCGACGACGATTGAAATCGAGGCGCCGTCGATCACATCGAAGCCGTAGACCTTGGCGTCATTGCGCCACCGCGGCGTGACTGCCGGCGCGTCGATGACAAACATGTCCTCGAGGATCATGCGCTGCCAGTCCGAAAAACTATGTTCACCATCAGGCTTCGCGAAAAACTCTTCCAGGATGTCGATCCGCTTGTCGGCCGCCGCGCGTTCTTTGAACTGTGTCGGCTTCTCATCCGCCTTCTGACGTAGCGTCAAAGAATGCCCGACGCGCGCGACCTGGTCCTTGCGTGTCTCGATCACGGTGCGCAGAAGCGGATAGGAGTCGGCGAGCTCGCGCAGCAGCTCGTAGCTCGAGCCTTCGTGCGCCTTTGGCGTGTAATCGAGATTGATTCCGAACGGATAATCGAAGCGCCGCGGCTGCACGCCGGCGGGCGCGACGCGGGCAAGTGGCTGACCTGGCCCAAACCAGTTCGACGCGTTGACGTTCGCGATCTCAGCAGCCGCACCCTGTGTGAAACGCGCCAACAAACCGCGGCTCAGCGGAATCTCTTTGCCCAGCCCGGCTTTGATGAGCGCGCTTGCCATCACTTACCGTCCGCCGCGGGCGGCTCAACCGCCGGCAGCTCACGCTGCAGCCAAGGGATCAACGAGATCAACTTGTCGAAGACTGAATCGGAGAACCAGCCGAGGATGCCGGCCATCGCAGCTTGTGTTCCGACGGTCGGGATTAAGTGCTCGAGATTGAACAGCACCGGATTTTCCCAGACGATCATGAAAGACAGCGTCGTGAGGAATAGCCGGCAGACTAGCGGGATCCAGCGCAGCTGGAAATAACTCCCAAGGCTCGAGACTGCATTGAGCTTCGACTTGATCACCAGGTTCGCCGCCAACAAAACGTGAAGCGCCTGGCCGATGAAATACAACAGCCAGATAGCCAACACGTTCATAGGCGCGCGGGTCACAGCTTGATGTGCACCTGGTCCGCGTGGATCGAGAGCTCGCGGCCGGCAAAGAAACAAACAGCGCCAACCACCAGCGGAATGAGTATGCGCAGTTGGTGGATGCTTTGAACTCCAGCCACCAGGCCAAGGACGACACCAACGAGCATGAGAATCCATGCCAGCGTTTTGACTGTCATTTTTCCTCCAGGGAGAATTTGCAGACGCGTGCAAAAGCAGTCGGCGGCAAGAATACCGGCGGATGTGTGATGGGATCTGCGAGGGAAAGAAAGTGCTTGGGGCTGAAAAGCGGAGCGCTTTCGCCAGCTACTCAAGTTCTCGAACGCTAAAAAACAGCGTGATGAGATGGAATCACCGCGATGGTGCTGCTCGGCAGATCCTGAGTCGCCGGCTGGTGCAAATGCCGTGCTATGGATTGGAGAGTACTGTTACCGGGAATTCGGCGTCAAGGCATATTTGTAGGGCTCTTTTCTTCGGCGCCAACCATGGACTACTGAAAACGCAGGTCGTTCGGGTTTACGGCCGGCAGAGCTACCGTGACTTCAACGCAGAAGTGGCCGGCAAGCCGAACCTTCTCCACACTTCCGCTGAATTGAGCGACGTGCGATTGGCTTTCGAATTTCCACACGTGACTTGCCGCGTCCATAAGGAAATTCATGTCTCCAGGAGGTGGGGTTAACTGGAACCGTAGGGCATCCTCGCCAAAATCGTACTCCGTAGCCTTTCCCACATGTGTTCCGTCACGAAAAACTTTGAAGTCTGCTATCACCGTGCTCATTGCCTCACCTCCGAATCGCAATCACGCCACGCGCCGGCGGCTTTGCTTCCTGCTCAGCCTGGCGCTTCACATGGTCAGCCTTTAGCCAGTTCAGAAAGCCGGATTGGTTCTTCCGGAAGAAGTTAATCGCTTGACTGGCTGCGTCGCCGCGATCGTTCGGCTCTTGCGGAAAGTGGCAAACTTCCTCGATGTGCTGCAGCGACCACTTGTAATCTTCCATTGCCGGATCGGGCACAAAGACGTTGCCGGCGGCGTAATCCGGAGATGCGGCGTACATGCGCGCCTCTTTGCTGCCCTCAGGTTCGATCGCAATCAGCCCGCTGACGACTTCCTCGAGCGACGACAAGACCGCTGCGCCATTCGCCTTTTTCTCGATGAGCTTGTATCCGGCTTCAGGATACGCGCCGACCAGGCCGATGACTTGCGGAATGGTTTGCGCGAATGACCACAGCCCGCGGATCTCGCGCAGCAGATACTTGCGCGCGCCGACTCTGCCCCAGGCCTGACCAACGACAAAGCTCGGCGTCTTGGTCTTCGTGTCTCCGAAGTTCATGTCGAACGACAAAAGAATTTCGTCAAACCGCGGCGGTAGATTGCCAGGATTCCAATACTTGAACCAGGTGCGCTGAATGATTACGCCGCCTGGCGGAGTCGGCCGTTGCTGCAGCTGGCCGGCCGATCGGTATGGGCCCAGCTCCGTCGAGATCTCCTTGACTGATTGCTCAGTGAAACGCACCGGCCAGAGCAGCTCGCCCTGCGCGCGCTTCACCACGCGGCCGCTGATTGGAAACTTCCACTCTTCGTCTTTCTCCGCAATCATGGGCAGCGAGATCGTTCTCCACATGCCAGGCAGCTTTGCTTGCACGTGCGCGGTCAGATCGTCGACGTGTAGCCGCTGCATCACGATGATGAACCAGCCAGTCTCGCGATCGGAGAGGCGAGTCGACAGCGTGCCATCGTGGAAGTCATTTGCGGATTTCCGGTCGGCTTCGCTTTCGGCCTGTTCAGGGTTTTGTGGATCATCGTTGATGATTCCATGTACGCCTTTGCCTGTTGCCGTGCCGCCGGTCGACGTCGCCAACATTCGGCCGCCGGCCGTGTTCTTGAATTCAGTTGTGCGATTGAGATCTGCGCGCAGCTGCACTTTGTTCGGCCATAGTTTTTGGTACCACTCGGAAGTCAGCAGCGATCGGCGCTCGATCGAGTGATCGGTGCTCAGCCGCTCTGAATAGCTCGAGGCCATATAGCGCCGGCTTGGATTCTTCGTCCAGCACCAGCACGGGAACATCACCGTGACCAGGCGCGACTTCATGGTTTGCGGTGGAACGTTGACGATGAGGCGTTGGATTTTGTTGGCGCGGACCAGGGCAAGATATTCGCAGATCAGATCAAGATGCCAGTTCCACTTGAGATCCGTTGTCGGTTCGAGGACTTGCCAGGCACCGCGGGCGAAGACTGCTAGATCTTCCGAGGCCTCGCCGGCGTCGACGGCGTATTCACGCGCTTCAAGTAGGCGAAGGTATTCGAGTTTTTCTTCTGGAGTGGCTAACGCGAGCTCTTCGTCGGTGAGTAGTTCCATGATTCACTTGATCGCTTCTTTCGCGCGGCGCCAGAGACAATCCGTGGAATGTTCTTCGTGTTTGAAAGCGAAGCAAAACAAGCATTGAAAACTGCCGGACATTTCACCCGGAACATACGGAGAGGTATCGACTAGTTCTTGGAGTAACGCCAGTAACTTGTCACGCTCTACGGCTTCGCTCACGTTTTCCGCTCCCGGATCTTCGCAGCCAGTTGCTTGATGCGCGCGTCGACGTTGTCGACATCCAGATCCAAACTTCCTCCGATAGTAATCGCCTGCGGTGGCTTCCCTTCTGTGCGATCGCCGACTGATCGATAATGTTCCGCGCTTCCTTCGATAAGTTTTTTCCCTACTGCCTCAGCTGCGAGCTGCGCGTTTGTCTTTCCAGTTTTCTCGTCAACCTGTTCGAGCCATTCGCGTGACGCGTCGCTGAGAAGAGTCTTCTTTGGGCGGCCGCCTGGATTCGCTGAATTTCCTGGCTTGAACTGCGTCGCCTTTCCAACTTCTGGCGATGGACCGCGAAAGCCGGTTTTATGCCGCTTCTGAGGCATTCAAGTAACCCACGTCCGGAGTATCGCACCTTTCGAACCACCGCCGAGCAGCCTGAATCCTCATGCGCCCGAAACGTAAGCAACACCATTCTCGAAAACAACCTTCCCGATACCCTCGAGCCAACCGCGCGGCCCAGAAATGTTGTCAGCGCCCATCGCAACTCCAGTCTGCAGGCAGCAGCTGTCGATCTCGCGAATGTCGACGCGCGTGACAGCTCGCTCGGTACTCGAGTCGCCGAAGTCTACCGACCAGACAAACGGAAAATCTTCTTTGCGGTTCCAGTAGATCCGGAATGCTCCAACATGGGAGATGCTCACGGTGAGGCCTCTTTCGCCAGTTCTCTTCCATGCACCTGCCAGAACTCCATCGCGGCATCGGTCACACAACGGATGGTGACAGCAAGCACCTGTTTTCGTCGGACTTCGAAGTTGTGGACTTCGTTGATCGTCCGCACACCGGTCTTCATTCGCTCCCAGGCGGCCGAGCTGAGCTGCTTGTCCGTCAGGCCATGGAGTTCCACTGACCGGTTTGTCAGCAACGTCAGCGAGGCCATGAACACGGCTTCCTGGATGCACTGATCCGGGTCCATTTTTGCCCGGGTTGCGTCAAAGTAGGCGGCGTCGACCTTCCGGCGGAAGATGCCAGCTTCCAGATGAGCCCTTTGGCTCTGGTTCCCGTTACCCAGGTTGGCGGCGGTTTTTCCGATCGCCTTTCGAACTTCGGAAAGTGATGGACTCGCTCCCGCAGTTTCGGTTTCTGTTGCGGCTGGCTCTATAGATCTTGAGGAAACCCCATGAGCTAGTAATTCAGGTTTTTCATTACTACTCAACCTTAAAATCTTATTGGATCCCGCTAACTGGCGGGCATGATCCCGCAACTTGGCGGGCACTGATCCCGCTAACTGGCGGGATGGTGATCCCGTAGAATGGCGGGATATGGACTTTTCAACATTGTTTTCCTCATCCCGCTGATTGGCGGGATTTGAGAAGTTCATTTCGACCTGTTTTGTCCTGTATTTTTTCTGGTTTAGGACCCGGATTCGGAGCTTCTTCCAGCTCGTGTGGGTGACCTCGATGTACTTGGCATCCTTTAGGGAAGCGAGCCAGTTTTCGATCGATCTTGGATTGTAGCCGGTGCGCTTGGCGAGCTCCTCGTAGGTCAGCGGCATACCGCCGAGGACCAGGCCGTTTCGACGAGTTTGGGCGCCTACCAGCCAGCCAAAAAGCCAGATAGAAGTGCCCATCTTTTGACGGTGTTTCTCGTCGAAGACACCCATGTTTATGCCGGCATTCACTGCGTGATTTCTCCCTTAATTCGCCACGCGAACGTTGACAGCCTGCAGGCCTTTGTCGCCCTGCTGGACGTCGTAGGTCACACGCTGATCGTTCTGTAGGTTGCGAAATCCCTTGCTGTCGATCCCAGAGAAGTGGACGAAAACGTCCTTGTCGCCACTCTCCGGAGTGATGAATCCGTAGCCTTTCTCCTTCGAAAACCACTTCACTTTTCCTCGTTCCAAGTCAGTCTCCTTTCAATTTCTCCGTCCCTTTTGGTGCGCAGTCAGGACAGAAATCTCTTTCGCCGATGCGCCGCAGATGCCTAATGCAGACTGGCGCCAAACACAGCCGGCTATTGCGTGGTGCGTCGCAGACCCTGGCAACCGGCATCGAACAAAATGCGCAGCTTGCCGGCCGTGGAGTCCGCGGCGCCATAGACCGGAAGTGTTCGCCGAAGTTCATGCTTTAGCGTCCGCGAGAAGCCGATCAGTTTTTACGTCCATCCAATACGTACCCGGTGCCAACAGTCCTGCCTTTTTCAGAGCCCGAACGATAGCTTTGGGCTCTGCGCCCCAAAGTTCAGGATGCTCTCGAAGAAACTTGATGCGCGCCGGCCTGGTCTTCCAGGACGTACCTCTGTTGTTGCTCATTGGCTTATTCCAACCGCTGCAGCAAATCGGCCTTCTTGGCGATCGGCAACGTAGCCCAGATCGCGTCGGCCAGCGCCGGCGTCAAGTTCATGCTGCAGCCGCCATTGGCGTGGCCATTCGATTTTGTTTTGACTTTGGCAATCCGTTTGCCCCCCCCCCTGCGCCGAATATTTTGCGGCCGTCGCCCATCCAACACCGTTCTTTTCCGCGATCGCGTTGATGTTCATCCCCGCGGCCGCGTCTCTTTGGATCGTGTCGATCGTTTCTTGGTCCGGCTTCTTTGCCATCAGTGTTTCTCCTGAAGAAATAGATTTTGGTAGGCCCATGCGCGAACGAAAATGTTCAGCGCAAACTGGTGTGCGTCCGACCAGGCGGACGGCTGGGATTTCTTGGCGAGTGTCCTGGCAGTCCCGGCAGAGGACTTGGGTCACAGTGGCTCCGCTTTGACGTCAGGAGGAGGCAGGGCGCGCTCCAATTCCTCGAGATCCTCTACCTTGCTCACCAGCGCATCCGCGTAAGTCTGGTGCTCTCTGATTGAGCGCAGTTTATAGAAACCGTGCGCCCAATCTTTGGCTGCCTTCAGTACCTGCTCTTTGGCTTCGTCCATCGTCATGTCTGCACTCCAGCGAACAGCGGCAACTCTTTCGCAATTTCTGGCTTGTAGACCGTGGTTTGTACGATCTCGATCTGAATCTCCGCTCGCTCAGGAATTCCGTAGCGCTTCGCCACAACAATGTCAGTAACTTGGGCATCGTCCTCGAAAATAGTCCCTGTCAAAGCATCCATCAGCGCCCGTGTGAGCTTGTCGATATCCGGTTTGACCGAAGGGAGGACTCGACTTCGGGGAACCGACGCCGGCTTTTCGAAGTAGAAGCAGACCGCGAGGCGCACGCCGGCAGGTTTGGCCAGGAGCTCACCACCATTTTCAGACAACGCAGCCTCGGCACTTGCCGAAAGTTGCTGGCGCCAAGGTTTCAACTTTTTGTTATCCGATGTGATCACCGCACGACTCCAGCCTTTCGGAATGAAGGCCTTCGTCGAGCCCTGCGGCTCCGGATGTCCGTAGACAGTGAAAGAGATCAAGATTCCTTCTTTTCGGTAGCTGTAGGCAGATCAGCTAGACCAGTTTCAAACTTACGCACGGCTTCGTGAGCTAGCAGCTGGCAATCGGTCCGCACGGTCGAGGAGATTCGGATCACGAACTCGTCCCAGATTTCTCGGACCGCTTCAAGCGAAACTGAGCGGTCAGGAATAACTTCCCCTTTGAAGGGCTCCAGCGTGCCCTTGAGCAGACGGTTGCAGTCCTCGCACTGATACACGTCCTTGTTGTCGTGGTTGGCTTGCTTGACCAAGTGGATGTGGGAGCACTGTTTTTCGTTCATTGCTGATCCAACTTGGATCTGACGAAGCAATCCTTGGCCTCGAGTAGCTTGCGAAGCCCTGCTGATTTCTCGGCGCCGTCTGGCAGGAATTCGTCCATCTGCTTCGCCAACTCACCGATGGGCCTCGAGATGTCCTGAAGCGGCGCCGGAAGATGCGAGTAGTCGAAATATTTGATTATTGGTGCTGACATTTTCTTGCTCCTTTCGATTCGAGAGATCTGTAAGCCGCGGCCCATTTGTGATCGCCACGCTTTTCAGCCAGGAAGGCCTCGCAGCGCATGTGTATACGAACGCGATCGAGAATGACCGCAGCCTTTTTGCCGGCGATAGTTTTGGTTACGAACATCACGCAGCGGACTCCATAAAGATCCAATCAGCGCAACGAACTTTTCCAGGACTCGGGTAGTCGATCATGCCGGCCGAACGCAATGAACCAAGATTATTGGTATAGGCGGAGCTGCTCGCGGATGCACCGGAAAGATCTGCGAGCTCATTCTTGTCGACGTCCTCCGGGTATTTCTCATAGAGCGCGCGCAGAATCGCTTGCTGCTTTGGACTCAGCAATCGCAGGCAACTATCCAGAAGCTCGGCCGCTGTCTCCGGAGGATCGACTTCGCCGGCGGCCCCGCGGCCCTTGTCTGTCAGCGCGACTTGGTCAGGACCTGGATAGGCGATGTAGCCGTTGCTGCGCAGGAAGCCGAGATTGTTTGTGTATGCGCTAGACGTGTAGCTAGATCCAGACCTGGCCGCGATCCATGACTTTGAAATCTGCGTGCGGCCGATCGCTTCGAACTCTGCGATCGCTTTCAGGATGCCGATGTGTTTCGGAGTTAGACCACCGTTCGTGAGGCCGCCGGCGATTAGGGGCTCCGGACGTACAAAGGGCTTCGGTGTGGCTTGCGGTTGTCCGTCTAAAACAATCGCTTGCCGCTCGGTTTGGTTTCCCTTTTGTTTTTGTACGTCCGGAATCTTTGGCTCTTCGACCGGGAAGAGCGCGATCGCTGCCTTGGCGAGCTCGTCGAGCGCCTTGATCAGCTTGCGTCCCTTTTGCCAGGTCGTGAATTGAACCTGTGCGGCATAGCTCAGCTTTCGTCCGTATTCATCCTCGAGCTGGCGCACGATTCGTTTGATCTCGCGCGGATCTGCAGCCGCCGGCTGCAATTTCGGTTTGGCGTGTAGCTGCGCCTTCAGGGATCGGATCTCGGTGCGCAGGTCAGCTTCCGTCCTGGCTTTATCTTCGGCCGCCTTTGGAAGGTCCGATAGCTTCGGCAAGAGCTTGGCGATCGCTTCCGGTGCTGGCGGAGGCTCAGCTCCATGCTTTGCACTGCCGGCCTCCGGATGCGTAGTATCTACGGCGCCGACATGCACCAGGACGCGATCGACGGAAATCGCTGGGCCAAGAGCAAAGAAGTTACCGCGCTCCATGACCTTGATCTCATCGAAGAACTTGTGCAGATCGGCGCCATAGACGCCCAGGGCGTCAGCTGCACGCTTGCGGTCCACGTCGATGAACGTTCCACCAACCATGATGTTCAGGAGCTCCGCGGCGGCATCCTTGCGGAGCTTGCCCAGGCGCTGCGTAGCGAAGATGCAGGCGAATCCGCGCTTACGTCCGCGCGTGGCCAGGCCGATCATTGCCTCGGAGGCCTCGCTCTCGCCGGCGCCTTTCTCCGGGCAGAACACGTGCGACTCGTCTACGATCACCACGCAGGGATGCCAGAGGCCTTTCGGAGCGTCCACCATCGCCTCGAGGAACTTCTTGACCCACTCGTGGCGTGCCGCTGGCTTCATCTCGTACAGGTCACAGACGGCCGAGGCGCGTAGTTCGAGGAGTTTGTGGGCGACCAGGCCGGCTGAGCGGGGATCCGCGGGCGTCTCGCCTCCCTTGCCGACCAGGACGTATCCGTATTGCTCCCGCAGCGTCGCGAACTCGCCCTCGGGATCGATGATGATGACCTGGACTTTTCCGAAGAGCTGCTCGGCGATACGTCGCAAGAGATGGCTCTTGCCCTTGCCGCTGTTGGCCTGGACCAGGAGGCGTGTTGATAGCAGCTTGTCCAGGTCTAGGGACACGTTCTTGCCGTCGGATTTTCCGAGGACGATTGAGCTCATTACGTTTCAACCAATGGCCGGTAATCCTTAGCCACATCAAAGCCAAACGTCCACGCGACCGCGTCATCCGCTCGCTTGATCTGCGGAGGCACACGAAGGAAATAAACGCGCCCGGTAGAAGGATCGGTTACACGAACGGCACGCAGGACGCGGTCAGGATCCCCGGGGAGATCGATCGAGAACAGGTCTCCCGTATCGTGCGAATGAATCTGCTTGGCGCCAGCTTCGGTAAG
>Ga0070711_100000416_pt1 | contig 22056 bp, 22 predicted proteins | sample LARL53metaG_FD_65452 | JGI IMG/M metagenome (GOLD analysis project Ga0070711, IMG submission 65452) | Corn, switchgrass and miscanthus rhizosphere microbial communities from Kellogg Biological Station, Michigan, USA - LAR L5-3 metaG | ecosystem: Host-associated > Plants > Roots > Rhizosphere ... | reverse complement strand
GACGACCTCCGGCTCTGCCAGACCGATGACAGCGCCGTCATGGCGGCTACTCGTCCCGACCAGCAGCGCATCCAGCAAGTCGCCACCGCCGCGCGCGACGCCATCGTGCGGTACGACCAGGTTCGCGACGGGCTGCTCAGGCTTCTCGACATCAATTTGCCGGTCAAAGGCTACATTCCGCCTCCCCGGCACTGAGGCCGAGAGGTGTGGGGATGTGGATCAACATCTCCACACGCCGTGGACAAGCGTCGCAAGCTGGTGTTCCGGTGGGACTTCGAACCCACATCGAAGCCACGTCGAAGTGACCTAACCCGAATAAAATCAGGCACTTGCGCGATTCTTGCATGGCCATAGCTTGGTCATGAGGATCGATGGAGCGTTTCGCGCGCTTCATCCTCTCCGATCCAGCGCCTCGGAGAGCCGTGCGAGCGAGTGGTCCGCGAGCCGCTCTGACCCGCAGCGCTCATGTTGCCGCAGCGCCCCCGAGTGCCGCGCCAGCATGCGAAGCGGTCGACCAGCCAGTCTGGTCGGCCGCTTCTTGTTTCGTGCTAGTCGCCGGGTTCTCTCCCGAAGCTCGCCTTCGACTTGAACATCCAGCGTCCGTCGAGTTGCCAGATCTTCCTGGTCGAGACGCCCGCGCCGTCGGGGAAGAATTCCCGCGAGGCATACGCTTCGGCGATGGACGCGGTTTTCGCGCTGGCATCATCGGCAAAGTGGAGGATTTCCGCCTCGAGCGTCAGCGGCTTCACCGGCGAGCCGAATTCCAGCTTGCCATGGTGGGACAGGATGAGGTGTTCCAGGATCAGCTGCTCGGCCTCCGTGCACGGAGGGCTGGCCGCCCGGGCGATGGCCCGCTGCAGCATGATCACGCCCTGCACGACGTGGCCGACGAGGCGGCCCCGTTCGGTGGTATCGAACGCTCCCGATTCCCAGCTGTAGCACTCGAGCTTGCCGATGTCGTGCAGCAGTACTCCCGCGATGACGAGTTCGATATCCGCCTTGGCGACGCGCGAGATCTGCAGCGCGATGGCGAGGACCTCGCAGGTGTGTTGCAGCAACCCGCCGAGCCGGGCATGGTGGCCCGTCCCGGGAGATCCCGGGCACGCCTCGTATTGTTGCCGGAATGCGTCATCGGCATAGCAGAGATCCAGCACCGCGCGGAGCCGCGGAGCCGTGATCTCGGCGCGCTTCTCGTCGATGAACTGCCAGTACTTGTCCACCGCGCCGACACTGGGGACGAGGTCGGCGAGCGGAACACTTCCCTTGGGGAGCGCCCGGACCGAAACGGCGTCGAGCTGGTTGCAATCGCGATACGCGGTCACCTTGCCGACGACCTGAACCAGCATCCCCTTGGCGACGCCGCGGATCATCTCGTCACGGCCGGCCCAGAACGGCGCTGAAACGATCTGCCCGGTCCGATTGGAGAACGTGATCGTGGTGCGGGCGTGGTCACCGCCCCGGACGTCGACGTCGGCCACCACGAGCGGGTGGTGCACGTCGTCGCCCGGCGCGAGGGCAGGAATGTCGAGTATCTGGGCCATGGTCGATAGTAAGCTATTTTTCTCCATGCGCCCGCTTCACGTTCAGCTGGTCGTCGCCGATCCGGACGGAGAGGACGTGTCCGCGCTCCGCGACGCATTGCGCGCTGCCGGTCATGTCGTGGTCAGCGAGGAAGTGGCCCGCCTGCCGGACGGCGTGTTGCCCGGGCCGGATTTCGTGGTGACCGAAGGTGCCGCGCTGCCGGCCCCCGAAACCCTGGCGGCCGCGGAGAAACGCCATCTCCGGGCCGTGCTGCGCTTTACTCGCGGGAACAAGCGACAGGCGGCGCTGTCGCTGGGCATCGCCCGGTCCACGTTGCTGGCGAAAATCCGGAAGTACCAAATCGAGTGAGTCGTGACGCGTTGGGGTCAACCAACGCGGGTGCGGTGCCGATCCACTTCGTCCAGTTGTTCACCCGGTTCAGCGAATTTCGCCGCGAGGTCGAGCCAGGAACGAGCCTCTGCCGCCGCCGCGCAGCGCATGGCGTTTTCGCTTGCCAGCAGCGCATAGTAGTACGTCATGGCGGGTTCGCGGCCGCGCTCGGCGTGCCGGGCGATCTCGCCGGCCACATCCCCGATGTCCGCGTCGGGCGTGATCGCCTCCAGCGCCATCGCGATGGCACGGTGGGTTTCGGCGCGGCGTGACTTGGTGAGCATGCCGCGTACAACGGAAGCGATGACCGGGTGCGCGCAGCAGTACTGTCCATCATCTTCGCGCAAGAGCAGCCGCTCCACCAGCTCATCGCACAGGGCCGAAGCACGCAGCCGAGAAATGCCATGCACGTGGGACAGAAGTGCAGGGCGACACGACTTGCCGTACAGGGCGGTGGTTGCCACAAAGTCGCGCATCTCGAACGGAATGCGCGTAATCCGCGCGGCGATCACATCGCGGACCGCCGGCGGGAGCGGCACCGCGTCGTCCTGATCGGTGGCGCCGTGGCCCCATGCGAGCCATTCGCCCGAGTCGGCGTCGACGCCCAGCGCGCCGCCGGCGACCATGAGCTTGAGGAGCTCGACCACGTGGAGCGGGTTGCCCTCGGTTGCGCGATGCAGGCCGGCGGCCAGCCGCCCAATGCGCTCCTCCATCTGGAGCACACCCGATTCGCGAACGAGCTGGCGCACCTCGTCCTCGGTGAGCGGGGTCACCGGAATGACGCTCGCCCCGGCGTCGGCTCTCAGCGCGCGGAAGAGCCGTACCACGGGAGCTTCATGGTCGAGGTCGCCGAGACGCACGGTGAACATCAGGGCCACGGACGCGGCAGCGAGGCGCTGCATCAGGAAGTGCACCAACGCACACGTATCGCCGTCGCACCACTGCAAGTCGTCGATCAGGAGCACGACCGGCGCTTCGTCGGCGAGCGCAAGCAGCAATTGCGCGACTGCCTCGAACATTCGCGAGCGTTCGGCAGTGTCGGCTGCCGGTCCCGGCGCCGGCAGTTCGCAGTATGTCTGGCGGAGTTCCGGCAACAGGCGCGCCACCTCAGCGAGATACGCGGGCGCGGTGCCCCCGATTCCGGGCGCATCGCACGCACAGCGCAGCGCTTCGACGATCGAAGCGTATGGAATGTCCGCCTCGGCATCATGGGCCCGACCGCGGAGGACGGTACCTCCCTCGGCACGGATCCACCGCAACCAGTCTTCGGCAAGTCGCGTCTTGCCCATTCCCACTTCACCCTCCAGCAGGACGATCCGCCCCATGCCGTCGGACACGTCGCGCCAGACGTCAGTGAGCACACGCCACTGCCGTTCGCGGCCGATCAAGGTCGGTGCAAACTCCGGAGTGGCGCTCGTCGTCCCGCGGCCGCGGCGCCGGCGCTGGGCCGGATCCGCTTCCAGCCGCTGCTGGAGCGAAAGCAGCGCCGTACTCGGCTGCGACGCGCTTTCCCGGCCCACGCGGCCGACATGAGCGCGCACGCGCGCGAGGGCGGCGGCGTGATGGCCGGTCATCAGTTCCGCCTCGGCAATCAGGTGCACGGCTTCATCGGAGAGCGGCTCGTGCTCAAGCCAGCGGGCACCGAGCATCGCCGCGTCGCGCCAGCGCGACCCCGCCATCGCGTCGCGTATCGCAGTGCGCAACGCCTGAACGTGCCGTCGCAGGAGCATCGCGCGGGTCCGTTCGACCCATTCTTCGTACCCGGGTGCCCGGGGCACCGCGATGCCGCTCATGAAATGGGCGACATCGAACGCGGCGGCCGCCGCGGGCGACTTTTCGCACGCGGCGAGGAACTCGCGCACGTCGCATTCCACGTCGCCGACCAGCTCAACGCGGTCACGATTGGCGCGCACGCCGTCGCCGAGCAGGCCACGCAGCTGGGTCAGCGCCTGCCGAAGCGACGCATGGGCAGCCGCCTCACCGGAATCCCCCCACAACAGGGTCGCCAGCTCGTCCCGTGAGTGTGCCCCGGGCTCGAGTGTGAGATAGCACAGAAGGGCGAGGTTCTTCGACGTGCGCAGCGTCGCCGCCGGCGATCCCGGTGGGCGCACCACCGCAGCCGCCCCCATCAGGTTCAGCACGACGCGCGCCACGCGACCTCCTGTCCGGCAGGCAGCAGAAGCTACCGGCACGGCACCACTCCGCAAGGCGGAAAGTCCCCGACGGGTCGCTCCCTCCTTGACAGGCGTCGCGCTGGCGCGCTACAACAGGGTGTGGACCACGATTCCGACGCCATGCCGACTGCAAGCGACCAATTGCGGGAGGAGGTCGAACGACTTCGCCTCCTCTATACCACGACGCTCGAATTCAACGCGTCGCTCGACTTCGATGAGGTGCTGAAACGGGTGTTCAGCCGGGTCGTCACCGCGGTTGGTGCGCAGGGCGGCTCGATCTGGATCGCCGAAGGGGATCAGTTGCGGTGTCGCCTCGTGGTCGGCAAGGCAAGCAGAAAACTGCTCGACACCACCGAGCCGCTTGCTTCGGCGTTCCGGGACGATCCGCTTCGCGGGGGACGGTCCACCATCGTCACTGACGCGACCGGAGAGCACTCCGGCGAAATACTCACGCGGATGACGACCGACTTCGTCGCGCTAACGGCCATGTCGGCCGCAATGGTCGCCAACGACGTGACGGTCGGCAAGATCGAGATGCTCAATAAGAACACCGGCGCCGGCATCTTCGATGAGCGCGACCGGGAATTGCTCGAAGGGCTCGCCACATCCGCCGCGGTCGCGCTGCGCAACGCGCAGCTCCATCTCGCAGGCAAGCAGGCGCACGATCTCGCGATCATCCTCGAGATCAGCCGCGAGATCACTTCGACGCTCAATCTGGATCGCGTGCTTCAATCGGTCGTGAACCTCGCGGGCAACGCGCTTCCGTTCGACCAGGCGGCGATCGGGATTTTCGTGAAGGGCGAGTGTGTCATCAGGGCGATCGCCGGGGAGGACAAGGTCGATCCGAAGGCCGATCGGACCAAGCGGCTCGCCGCCTGGGGCCAGTACACCGCGCGCAATGGCGAGGTGTTCTACCTGTCCGACCGCGAGTCTCCGTCGTCCGACGCGGAAGCCGCCTTTGCGCGGCTGTTCGGACCGGAACTCGAAGCCGAGGGGCTCCGGAGCGGCTTCTACCTGCCACTCAAGGACGAGCAGGGCGTCCTGGGTGTGCTGATGTTTGAGTCCCAGCAGCCGGACTTCCTGCTCCCGCGCCAGCGCGAGCTCGCGGAGATTCTCGCGAACCAGACGACCGTCGCGCTCCGCAATGCCGAACTCTACGCGCAGGTGCCGATGGTGGACGCGCTGGGTGCGCTCGCCGCGAAGAAACGCGCCCTGCTGGCGGTACCGCGTGGGAAACTGCTCGGATACGGGGTGTTCGCCGCCGCCGCCATCGTCTCGGTCACGCTGATCCGCTGGCCGTTGCGAGTGTCCGGAGAATCCCCGGCGTTTCGCGCGACGGGCTTCGCCGAGGTGCGCACGCTGGTGGCCGGCATAGTGGAGCGGGTGATGGTCCGGGAAGGCATGCAGGTGCGCCGCGCGGCACCACTGGCCAAACTCCGCGACGCCGAACTCTCCGCCGATCGCGCGGCCGCGGTCGCGGCAGCGGCCGGCGCCGATCAGATGGCGGCCGCGGCCGAGAGCCGCGCCAACACGGCGGAGGCTCACCTGCAGCGCGACCGCGCCACCGCCTTGCGGCAGGAGATTGCCCTGGTCGATGAAGAAATTGCCGCCACCGTCGTTCGGGCGCCGGTCAGTGGTGTCGTCCTGACCGCGCGTCCCGAAGAGCGGGTCGGCGCTGCACTCGCCGCGGGTGATGCCATCGTGTCGCTCGGCCGGACCGACTCGCTGGAACTCGATTTCGGCGTGGAGCAGCGCGAGATTGGTCGCGTCGCGACCGGCGAGGCCGTGCGCGTGCGCGTCGACGCCATGCCGCAACGAACGTTCGAGGGGAGAGTCACCTTCATCGGTGGGGCGTCGGCCGCCCCGAACGGTGACGTCTTCTTTCCAGTGCGCGCCGTGGTGGCCAACCCCGATGCGTTGCTCAGACCCGGCATGGCGGCGCACGCCAAGGTCCTGACAGCCAATGCGTCGACGCTCGACCGGATTCTCCGTGGTCCGATTCGGTGGCTGCGACTCACGTGGTGGAGGATCTCGACGTGAAGCGAACCCGACGTTCGCGCACCTTCCTGCTGGTGAGTACGATTCTCGTGGCGGCGTGCGGCGGGAGGTCCGAGTCGCCACCAGCCGTGAAGGTGGCAACTCCGACGGTGTTCGTGGCCGAGAGTGCGACGGTCAACGTGCCGCTGAGCGTGCCGTCGCAGGTGTATGTCGAGCAGGATACGTGGCTGTATGCCCGCGCCGCCGGAGTCCTCGAGTCCCTGCTGGTGGACATCGGCAGCGCGGTGCACGCCGGCGATGTCGTTGCCACGCTCGAGCGCGCCGACCAGACGCTTGCATTGCAACGCGCGGAGGTGTCCTGGGACTCGGCGAGCCACGCCGTGGACCGCGCGCACGGCCTCGCGGTGGGCAAGAGCATCTCAGCGGCCGACCTTGACCAGGCCGAGATCAACCTCCGGCAGGCCGAAGTGGAGCGCGCGCAGGCGCGGCGCGCCATCGACTTGACGCGCGTGACCGCGCCGTTTGCCGGTGTCATCGCCGCACGCAGCGCCATCCGCGCCGGGCATCTTGTCGCGCCGGGAGACTCGATCGTACGGGTCACTGCCCTGGCGCCGCTGCGCGCCGCCATCCACCTCCCCGAAGCGGCGGCGGCGGAATTCGTGGCTGGCGCCACGGCTTCGGTCGCCGGCCCGGGTGGCTCGGCCCGGGCGACCGTCATTCGCGTGGCGCCATCGGTGGACGCGGCGAGCGGCACGCGCGAACTGGTGCTGGAACTGACGGGGAGCGCGACGCTGCGCCCTGGCGCCAGCGTCACCGTGCGGCTTGGCGGTGAACGCCGACGGGTCATCGTCATCCCGGCCGCGGCGATCGGCGATTCCGGGTACGTCGTGGTGTGGCAGGATGGCCGGACGTCGCTCCGCGTGGTGACGTTGGGCCAGCGGCTCGCCGACGGCCGCGTCGAGGTCATTAGCGGACTGGCAGCGGGCGAACGGGTAATGCCCGCGCACCCGTGAAGCAGTTCAAGCTCCGCGGCGATCTCACGATCGTCGAGCAGACCTACCGTGACCAACAGAGTTACATCGTGAAGGAGCATGTCGAACACCGGTACTACGCGTTCAGCGTTGTCGAAGTGCTGGTCATGCAGCAGTTCGACGGCGAACAGACCTGCGCAGCCATCGCCGATGGGCTGGCCGAACAGGGACTGGCGATCAAGGAAGCGGCCGTCGAATCGTTCGCCCGCAAGCTCAACAGCATGGGCCTCCTCGAGCAGTCCGTGGCCGAACGATCGATCCTGCTCATGGAGCGCGTGCGTGCCCAGCGCAACCGGCGCGTGAAGGCGGCGCACTATCGCGGCTCCTTCCTCCGAATGCGCTGGTCCGTAGGCGACCCGAACGAGTTCTTCAATCGATGGACGCCGCGCCTGGGGTTCTTCTTCTCGGCGCCGTTCATCGCGATCTCGATCGCGCTCTTTGTCGCATACTTCGGCATCGTGATCAGCCGGCACGAGGTGTTCCTCTCGGCACTGCGCGCGATGTACGACCCGAGTTCGTGGACGTTCGGATTCTTCGCCGTCTTCTGGGTTACCGGTATCACGGTGATCGCGATCCACGAATTCGGCCACGGATTCGCGTGCAAGTACTTCGGCGGGGACGTGCACGAGATGGGGGCGATGCTCATCTACCTGCAGCCGGCGTTCTACTGCAATGTCAACGATGCCTGGACATTTCCGGAACTCAAGGCGCGGCTCTGGGTCACGGCGGCGGGGTCGTGGATTCAGATGGTGGTGGCGGGCCTCGCAGCCATCGTGTGGTGGGCTGTTGAGCCCGACACGCTGATCTCGCAGGTGGCGCTCATCGCGGTGCTGATCGGCGGTGCGATGACGTTGCTGGCGAATGCGAATCCGCTCATCCCGCTGGACGGCTACTACGCGCTGAGTGACTTCCTCGGAGTGCCGAACCTGCGCAAGCGGGCATTCCAGCACGTGGAGTACGCCTTCAAGCACCACGTTCTCCGCCTGGATGTTCCAGGCGTGCAGGCGAGCCCGAGGGAGAAGCGGATCTTTCTGGTGTATGGTCTGTTGGCGCTCGCATACTCGGGAACGCTGCTCACCCTCTTCTTCGCCCGCTTCATCGGCTGGGTCGCTGGAAGCCTGGGCGCCCTGGGCATGATCGTGCTGGCCATGGTGGTGTGGGTGCGGATTCGCGACTGGCTGGGCGCGATCTGGCGCGGCGCCGTGCAAAACGTGCGCGAGCATCCCGGTGCGTGGCGGTGGTTCTTTCGCCCCCGCGGCGTTGCTGCTGCGGCCGCCGTGATCGCGGCCGGAGTGTTCGTACCCTGGACGATCCACGTCGGCGGGTCGTTCGTGGCCTTCACGCCGGTGTACGTCGCGCTGACGGCGCCGGGCCAGGGGACCGTCGCGCAGGTTTTTGCGTCGGAGGGGGGCTGGGTCGCCGCGGGCGCACCCATCATCATGGTGCGCGACATTGAGGGAGATCGCCTGAGGCTCGTGCTGACCCGGCAAGTCGATTCGCTCTCCGCGCGCGAGGCGCGCGCGCGGGCGGAGGGAAACGAGTCCGACGTACGCCGGCTCAGCGCACAACGGGCCGAGCTGGTGGCGGCGCTGGCCGCGTTGCGCGACCGAACCGGAGGGCTCGATCTGCGGGCGCCGATGGCCGGGATCATCGTCACGCGGCGATTCGAGGAGATGACAGGACGGCCTGTGGTGCGCGGCGATACGCTGGCCGAACTCATCGGCGCTGGCGACTCGGTCGAACTGCGGGTCAGTCTCGAGGGTGCGGGCGCAACCCGGGTCCGGGCCGGGCAGCCGGCATCGGTGATCTCGTTTGGTGATCTCTCCGTGCCTCTCATGGCGAGGGTGGCCGCCGTCGCCGAGGCGGGCACTCCGCATCGCTCCGCCACTGCCGGCCCGACGATCCTGGAAGCGCGGATCCGGGTGCGAGCGAGCCCGGCGTGGCGCCCTGGCGTCACTGGCCGTGCGTCGATCGCGATCCTGCGTACCAATCTCTTCGGGGCGCTCTGGTGGAACGTCCGGAAGCGGGTCCGCACCGACTTGCTGATGTAGCCGCGGCTTGCTGTCCGGGCCGCCGCCGGGTCCGGGAGCATTTCACGGGAGGACGGAAGTATTTCACGGAGGTTTTGCGATCGATCGGTATCGTGATCCCGTAGTCTCGGTGCAGGCACATCAATCACTCTCTCGGAGGATCCACCATGTCAAGCTCGAAGACCCCGAACTTCAAGCTCAGTTTGACGCCGGAGCAGCAAGCGATGGTCCGCAAGGCGACGGGCAAGAACGCCGCCGCGATCGAGCTGTCCGTGCAGGAGCTCGAGCAGCGGATCGCCCCGTCGACGGTGCTCCCGCCGAGCACCAAGGGCGGCGGCGCCTGAGCTGCAGGAGTTGCATGGCGGTCGGGGGCGTCCGCTCTTCGGCGGGCGCCCCCGACGGCCTTCAGTAACTGATCCGTCCCAGCCTTGAAACGACGACATTCCGCGTCGCCTGACCCTTCGTCAGCGTAATTGTCCGGTTCGACGCTCCCACCGCCACTCCCGCTGGACCGAAGCGCACCGGCTGGCCGGCACCGCCAAGGACGACGCCCGCCGGCCCCGGACCCGGCTGGCGCCAGGGGGTCAGCGTGTCCGGGCCGACGATCGCGGTGACGCGGTAGCTGGTGTCGGAGATCGTCAAGGTGGCGACGGTGCCAAGCCGGATCGAGGCGCCACGGGCGGCGTCGAGTGCCGCTACCACCCGCATGGCTTCGTCTCGCACGGCGGCTGCGTCCGCGACGCCCGCGAGCCTCGGGACGGCAACCAGCGCCAGCAGCCCGAGCAACACGACGACGAAGAGCAGTTCGATGAGTGCGAGTCCGGCGCGCATGGTGGCAATATCCGGCCCCGCGCTGGCGGGAAGAGGTCCGATTCACGCGCCGGGGAACCGGACGACGCGGCCTTGTCGCCGGGAATGTCGCATTCGGTGCCGCGGTTACTCGAGCGTTTCCTGTTCGTCGAGGAACACCAGGGTGCTTCTCCGGGCGACGACTGCGGCGAGCGCGCGGTGCACGTCGGCGTGAATCACCGTGCCGGTGAGGTCCCGCATCCGGCTCACCGCTTCATCGGGGGTCATCTTGTCCTGGTACGGCCGCGCGGTCGTGAGCGCGTCGTACACTTCGGCGGCGCCAATGATCCGCGCACCGATGGGGATGGAATTGCCGTCGAGCCCATCCGGGTACCCGGTGGCGTCGACCCGTTCATGATGCGAGCGGACGTACCCGATGACGTCGCGCAGGTGCGTCAGCGGCGCCAGGATCTGCGCGCCGATGGTGACGTGCGACTTCACGTGCTCGAACTCCTCCTCGGTCAGCGGCCCGCGCTTGCCGAGCACGGACTCCCGGATGCCGATCTTGCCGATGTCGTGCAGGCGACCGGCCGTGCGCACCAGTTCAACCTGTTCATCGCTCAGTCCCATCTCGGCCGCGACCATGGCCGACAGGTCGGCAACGCGTGCCGAGTGGCCGCGCAGAAACGGGTCCTTGGCCTCCAGGGCGTTGACGAGGGCCTCGAGCGTCGCCACCGAAATGCGTTCGAGGTTGCCGCGTTCGCGGCGCAACTCGGCACCGCGCTGAATGATCTCCCGCTGCAGCCACGCCTGGGTCTCGGCCTGCTCGATCATCTCGCGCCGGCGCGCCAGTGCGCGCGTGATGGCGCGTTCGAGTTCCGCCAGATCGACCGGCTTGACGAGATAGTCCATCGCGCCGCGCTGCATGCACAGTGCGGCGGAGTGTGCGTCATTCACCGCCGTGAGCATCAGGATCGCCACGTGCGGTTCCTTCGCGATCAACGCCTGGACCAGGTCGAGGCCGGAGGCGTCCGGAAGGCGCACATCAAGCAGCACGCACGAGATCCTGCGGCGCGCCACCTCGCGCGCCGCGTCCGCCGCACTCTCGGCGGTGACCACCTCGTGCCCGATGCTGATCAGGAAGCGTTGCAGCGAACTGCGTATGCTCTCTTCGTCATCGATGATGAGAGTGGTCGTCGGGGAGTTCGCAAGCTGGCTTGGTGGAAACGCTGTGCCGTTCATGGGCTCTCCGGTGGCCTCAAGAATCGAGGCGATCGATCACAACAACATTATCGGCGGGGCGCGCTATTATCCACATCTTCATCGATTTCGTGCCGCCACTCCGTAGTTCGACCGGATCGCCGCACCGGTCCCGGACTTTCCGTGGTTCAGGAACGGGATGACGGGGTCGTGAACGGCGGCGAAGGGCTGTTCATGGCGAGGGATCGCACCAGCACGGGGACGATACCCTGGGCGGCTAGCCGATGAAGTCGACGGTCAACTTCCCCGGAATGATCTTCGCGTCGGCGGCCCGATCGAGCAGGAGCTGCACCGCCTTCCTGCCGCGATCGCCATAGTCGACCGTCCACTCGTTCACGTACATCCCGACAAAGGTATCGGTTCGCTCGTCGGAAATGCCGCGATTGAACTGGCGGGCATGATCCAGGGCCGCGCCCCGGTGTTCGAGCGAGTACACGATGCTGCTCCTCAGGTCGCGGGCAATCTGTTCGATCACCTCGGGGCCGAGGTCGCGGCGCACCACGTTGCCACCCAGCGGAAGGGGCAGGCCGGTTTCCGCGAGCCACCACTCCCCCAGGTCAACCCAGAGCTTCAGGTCATCGTCGGCGTAGGTGAGCTGGCCCTCGTGGATGAGCAAGCCGAGGTCCACGTCGCCGCGATGTACGGCGGCCTCGATCTGATCGAACGGAACCACCACCGCATCGAATTCCGGTTGCCAGAGACGCAGCGCGAGATAGGCGGTGGTGAGCAGTCCCGGTACGGCGATGCGCCGCCCGCGCGCCGCCTCGCGGGCGCCGGGGCCCGGCGCCGTCGTGCCGACGAGCCGCGGTCCGTACCCGTCCCCCATCGAGGAGCCGCTGTTCAGCAGTGCGTAGTCGTCGGCGAGGTAGGCATAGGCGTGGATCGACACGGCCGATACGTCGAGCTCCTTGCGCCGGGCCCGCTGGTTGAGTGACTCGATGTCGGACAGTTCATGCTCGTACCGCAACTCGCCGGTGTCGATCTTTCCTTCGGCGAGCGCGTAGAACATGAACGCATCATCCGAGTCGGGACTGTGTGCGACGCGAATCGTGGTGGGCACTACCGCGCTCCATCGCCCTTGCGGTACTGCTCCAGCAACGGACGATTGGCCTGGTACTCGGGACGGTCCCGCTTCATTTCGGCGTCGTAGTGCGCACCAAATGCGGCCCGCGCTGCCCGCGCCTGCCCGGCGTCGCCGCTCCGCGCCGCCAACTGCGCGCGGACGTAGTAGCCCAGCAGGTTGTCCGGCGATTCCTTCATGATGCTGTCTGACAGCGCGCGCGCATTGTCCACGAGGCCGGCGTGCAGCTGCAGCAGCGCGGCGTGGAACCGGGCGTCGATGTCGCGGTCACCCGGCGGGAGATTGCTGTAGGCGCCGAGCGCCATCGGCGTGAAATTGATGATCGTTGCCGAGTCGCCGGCGGCCTCGGCCCGGGCGATGCGCGCCACGAGCCGCGCGTACTGCTCGCGTGGAGTCATGTTCGATATGTCGGGTGCGCGGACGGCGGGTGTTCCGCCGTTGCCGGCATCGGCCGCTCCAGGCACGGCATTGCCGGCGTTCGCCATCGACGGTACGGTGGGTTCGCCGCGTCGCGTCGCGAAGTACGCCACTGCCGCGATCGTGACCAGGATCATCGAGCCCGCAACCACCCACGCCGTTCTGTCGCGGGCTGGGAGCGGCCTCATCCCGTGGTAATCCGGCGATGGGGTTGCCGATCGACCAACTGCGCCACTGGCGACCGGCCCGCGCACGGTTCCGGGTGCGGCGGCTCCGCACTTGTGGCAGAAGTGCGCGCCCGGCGAGAGCGTGGTATGGCATGCGGCACACTGCTGCGCGGTGAGCGGTGCACCGCAGGCCGCGCAGAAGTTGCCGCTGGCAGCAGCGCCGCAGCTCGGGCACGTTTGCGGCGAACTGGCCGTCATCTCTGCTCCGGTCGGAGGACTCCGGTTGTCATGCCCCGGGGGACGCCCAATATAGCGTCCCTGCTGGCGCGGGCCCGGGGCTTCCGCTACCCTTGGGAAACCCTACGGGTATGGCGATGACCACTCCGCTTCACGATACGATCGACCTTTCGAGCGCCGACCATATGGGCGATCTGGCCCGCGGCGGCACGACGTGGTCGGTGCATCTCGAGACGCGCCAGGACGGACCGATCACCGCAGGGCGGGTTCACTTCGTGGCGGGCGACGTGCGCCGGTCCTCGGCCTGGATCTTCCGTGAATGGACCGCGCAGGACGTCAAGACACGGTTCACGGAGTTTTCACCGCTCGAGCTCTGGAGATTGCTGGAGAGTCTGAGCTGAACTTGCGGCACCAAGGCCGGCTTGGCGCACTTTCCTTCGCTCTGCTCTGCTGCTCGCCCCGGCTCGCGGCCGCCCAGGTTCGCTCGCACGATTCGCTGGCGCGGATCACCGCCATCACGCTGGATCGCCACAGCATATTCGACCGCAGCGACTCGAGCTGGGTGTCCCGTCTCGTCAACTCGCTCCACGTCACCACCCGCGCACCGCTGATTCGCCGCGAGTTTCTCTTCCACACGGGCGAGCCGTTCGACTCCGCACGGGTGGCCGAAACCAGCCGGAATCTTCGCGCGCTCGGCGTCTTTCGAGACGTCCAGATCGACTCCTCGCGCAGCGACTCCGGCGTCGCGTTGCACGTCGTCACCCGCGACGGCTGGACGACGCGGCCGGACTTCCGCTTCCGCTCCACCGGCGGGTCGATCGCCTATACCTTGGCGCTGATCGAGGACAACCTGCTGGGAACGCTCACCCAGACGGAATTGCTCTATCAGAAGGACCCCGATCGCAGCACCACCGTGCTGGCCTTCAGCCGGCGCCGGCTCATTGCCGGCAAGATTACGGGAGCCTTCCAGTACGCCAGCCGTTCCGACGGCGAGCTCGCCTTTGCCCAGCTTGCGCTCCCCTACTTCGAGGAGGCGTCTCCGCGCGGGGCGACCCTGACACTCGATGATCGGCGGGACCGGATCTTCCAGTACCGCGATGGCGTGCAGATCCCCAGGGATACCCTGCAGAATCGCTACGTCCTGGGGCGCGCCGACTACAGCGCGGCGTTGCACGCCTCGCCGTTCGGCTACGTCCGGGTTGGCGGCATGGCGCAAGTGCGCCGCGACGATTACGTCAGCGACGCCGAGTATCAGGCGACGGGCGCGTTTCCCGGGAGCGTCACCGGGGCAGTCGGTGCCTACGTCGAGGCGGAGAAGGTGCGCAAACCCACGGTGCATGGATTCCGGGCGTTCGGCCGGGCGGAGGACGTGGACCTCAGTTCGGTGGCCAGGCTGTCGCTCTTCGCCGCACCAAGCGCCTTCGGATACGCCCGCGGCCATGCGGGGATTGCCCCCGGACTGGCTGCGCATTCGGGGATTCAGTTTCCGGGCGGTCTGGCCTACGCCGACGTCGTAGCCAACGGGTTGTACACTGCCAGCGGCCTCGATTCGGGCCAGGTCCTGGTCGATGGTACCGTGGCGCTGATGCCGGCGAACCGTCACCAGCTCATCGTGCACGGGGAATTCGGTGCGCTCAAGAATCCGATCGCCGGCACCGAATTCGACCTCGGCCTCGGCGCCGGACCGCGCGCATTCAGCCAGCATTCATTCACGGGTGACCGCGAGTTTTTCGTCACGGCGGAATACCGATATACGCTGACACCCGAGGTTCTCAAGGTCGTCGGCATCGGGCTCGCGGCCTTTGTGGACCACGGCGGCGCCTGGTGGTCCGGTGATCCTCACCGGACCGGCTGGGATTACGGCGTCGGTTTGCGTCTCGGCGCATCCCGGGCGCCCGAGCTCGACGCCAACCGGATCGACCTCGCCTGGCGCGCGGCGCAGCCGGGCCTGCCGGGCGGCTGGGTCCTGGCGGTGGGAAAAGGGTTCGTCTTCTCGGCTGGACCGCGCGGAACGTCGCGATGACACCGAGCGTATGACGTGATGCAGCTATTATGAAATGCCGGGAACTCGAATCAGTCAGGAGCCACGCACCATGAATTCGCTTTTCGCCATCATCCTCGCCATCGGGTCCTTCTATCATACCGCGCTCAAGGCGTCGAGTCCCGCCAGGAATGCCGTCGTTGCGACACCGACTTCGGTGTCGCTGACGTTTACCGAGAAGGTCAACGCTGCGCTGTCGAGCATCAGCATTCTCAAGGCGGACTCGAGCGAGGTCGAGAAGCTGGTCGTCAAGCCCACGAGCGACCCGGCGCGAATCGAGGGGGCGGTCAAGTCCAGGCTCGCGCCCGCCAAGTACATCATTCGCTGGAAGACCGTTTCGGCCGACGGGCACGTCGTCCGGAACGTATTTGCGTTCACCGTCAAGCCGTCGACATGAGCCGGTGGGTCCGCGTACTTCCGGCTGCCGCCGCCATCGCGTGCGGCGGCCGGCCTGACGTGCCGCTGTCGGTGCACGGCTTTTCCGGGACGGAGCTTACCGCCGCGGTTCCCAAGCCGGGTTTCGAGTTTCGTGACTCTCGCGGGCATCCCTTTCGATTCGATTCGGCGACCGCGGGCAAGGTCACGCTGTTGATGTTCGGCTACACCAGCTGTCCCGACGTATGCCCGGTCCACCTTGCCAACCTCGCGGCGGTGCTCGACAAGATGCCGGAAGAGGTGCAGCGCCAGGTCACCGTGGTATTTGTCACGACGGACCCCGCCCGCGACTCGCTGCCGGTGCTTGATGCCTGGGTGAAGGGATTCGACCCGCAGTTCATCGGTCTCACGGCGTCCGATTCGGTGGTCGCGGCGGCCCAACGCGAAGTCAGGTTGCCCCCGGCGGCCAAGGCACCGCCGGGAGCCGGCGGCGCCTATGCGGTGGGCCATTCATCGGCGGTGATCGCTTACACCCGCGATGGCTGGGGAAGGGTGGAGTACCCGTTTGGCACGCGCCAGAAGGAATGGGCTCACGACCTGCCGTTGCTGGTGGGATACGGGCAATGACGGGCCATGGGCGATGGGCTATGGGCTGGGGGCTGGGGGCTGTTTCGTGTCGCAATCGGGCAACCGAGCACTCGGAGGGTGGAGCTCGCCAGCGGAGCAGCCCCCAGCCCCCAGCCCATAGCCCATAGCCCATGCAATGGTGGTGTTCGGCGACCGGATTGCCCTGGACCTGGGCCTGGCAGTGGTATCCGGGCGTACATCTTCTCCTGGTCCTGATCGCTGCTGGCTGGTGGCGACTCGGCCAGTCGCAGGGCTGGCCACGCCGGCCCTGGCGCTGGTTCGCGCTGGCCTGGGTCACCCTCCTGCTGACACTCGACTGGCCAATCGGAAAGCTCGGCGCCGGCTACCTCGCCAGCGTTCATACCGGGCAGTTCCTGCTGCTGACGCTCGTGGTCGCGCCGTCATTGCTCCGGAGCATCCCGCGCGCTGGCTGGCTGGCGCTGGCACCCGCCGGCTCGCGGCGCTTCAGGGTGCTGCGGATGATGGCGCGACCTCTTCCCGCGCTCCTGTGCTACAACTTCCTGGTCATCACGTCGCACTTCCCCGTCGTGGTCGACAGCGCCATGACGACACAGTGGGGTTCGTTCGCCATCGACCTGGCGTGGCTCGGGGCGGGAATCTGCCTCTGGTGGCCAGTCCTGGCTTCGAGCGAATTCGTGTCGCTGGGGGTCATGGGCATGGTTTTCTATCTTTTCGGCGCCACGGTGGGGCCCACCATTCCGGCAATGATGATGGTGTTTTCGGATTGGCCGCTCTATCGCCTGTACGAGCTGGCGCCGAGGGTTTCGGTGCATTTCACGGCCAACGAAGATCTCAAGCTTGCCGGCCTGACAATGAAACTCATTGGCGACGTGCCGCTCTGGATCGCAGCGATCGTCGTGTTCTTCCGCGGCGTCACCACGGAGGGAGAGCTGGTCGATGCGTGAGCGGGAAGTGATCGTCAGTCTCACCGCACCCGGCGCAGAGCCGGTGCGCGTTCCAGGGACATTTCAGGAATTCACATTGGCCGACCGCGTCCGGCGAAGTGGCATGGTGATGCTGGTGGCTGTGTTGCTCGCGGCCACGCTGATTCCCATCCCGATCATCCACCTGCTGGGCATCCCGCTCCTGCTGGGGACCGGGGTGGTCCTTTCCATCCGGCAGCTCGCCATGATCGGCCGACTGAAGGCGCTGAAAATCGCCTGTCCGAAGTGCGGCGAACCGAATCGGGTAGGCGGCGGTCTGGGTCGCTCATCAATGGCGCCGCGAGAGCACTCCTGCGAAAGCTGCCGGCGCGCCCTTACCCTTTCGATCGAGGGCGAAACCGCGCCATCGGTGGCTGCAACGGCGGCTCATACGTCCTAGGCTTCGAATCGCCCATTGCAGATCGAGGCACGATGTCAGTGAGCACGAAGCCCGCGGGCCGTCCGACGTTGCGGGAGCGGACCTTTGCGCACCCGGAACGGTGGTTCTCCGCGGGCACGTTCTTCATCCTGCTGGTGACCGCGCTGAAGCTCGCCAGCGCGTTCTTCTTGCCGGTGGTGGCCTCGGCGCTGCTTGCCCTGCTGCTCGCGCCGCCGGTACGGTGGTTGAGCAAGCGCGGCCTGCCGGCGGGAGTGGCGGCGGCAATGGTCGTTACCGGACTCGTCGTCGTTGTGAGTCTCGGAATCTTTTCATTGGCGCGCCCAGCAGCAGCGTGGCTCTCCCGCGCACCCGAGACGATGGCGCAGGCCCAGGAGAAGATCCAGCGGATTGCCCGCCCGCTCTACAACCTGCAGCGTACCGCGGCCAAGGTGCAGGAAGCCACGGCGAACCCGGCGTCCGATGGCGCCAGAAAACCGGCCACCGTCGAGATGGCGCCGGCGGGCATGTTCGCCAAGCTGCCGGGAACGACCATTGGCTTCCTCGGAGCGGTGTCGACGGTGCTGTTCCTGACCTTCTTCCTGCTGGCCGCAGGTGAGCGCTTCAGCGAAAAGCTTGGAGACATCATGCCGGAGCGATACCGCCGGCAGATGATCTTGGGCCTGCGCGACATGCAGGCGCAGATGTCGCGCTACCTCTCCACCAGTGCGCTGATCCGTGCCAGTCTCGGTCTTGCTACGTGGGGCGTGCTTGCGCTCGTCGGGCTTCCCAATCCGGCGCTCTTCGGTGTCACGGCGGCGATCCTCAACTTCATTCCGTACATCGGCTCGCTCGCCATGCTGCTGATCATCGGCGTGGCCTCACTGGTGTCCTTCGATACGACCCAGCAGGCGCTGCTGGCGATGGGGGCCTTCTTCGTGCTCTCGCTGATTGAAGGCAACGTGGTGACGCCGATGTTGCTGGGACATCGACTCCCGCTGAACGCCGTGGCGATCTTCGTCGGACTCCTCTTCTGGAGCTGGATCTGGGGCGTGACCGGCGCGGTTCTCGCCGTGCCGCTCACCGTGCTGGTCAAGGTGATTGCCGATCGCGTGCAGCCGCTTGAACCCCTGGGAGTGATTCTGGATTCCTGATATCCGGGATTGTACGGTGGGCAGTAGGACTTCATGCTCCCGGCCGATACCGCGGTCCGGATGAACCAGCGGTTCGTCGGCTGCCGATGGAATCCCCCGGCCAATGCCGCGATGCTTCAGAGGCTGGCGCGATCCAAGCCAGCTTGACCGAACGCATTGCCGGAGGCAGCCATGATCATTCGCGATTTTTGGTATCGAAGGCTTGCCACGCTGGTCGCGGCTGCGGCCGCGCTGGAGGGGTGCAGCGGATCGAGCAGCAACATGAATTCGACCAACCCCGCCCCCAACCAGATTGATGCCCAGGCCAGCCTGGCGTTCTCGCCGTCGTCGGTTGACATTCGCCCCGGCGAATCGGTCACGTTTGTCTTCCATTCGGTCGGCCACACCGTGACGTTCGACGCGGCCGACGGCGCGCCTGCCAATATCGGCACGGCTGCAAGCCCGGTGCTCAACACGTCGGTGACCCGCGATTTTCCATCCGCCGGTACCTTCACGTTCCATTGCAGCATCCACACTTTCATGACGGGCACGGTGATCGTCACGTCGAACAGTGTCGCTCCCCCGCCCCCGCCGCCGCCCCCACCGCCGCCACCGAACCCCTATGGATCCCGGCGCCCGTAAGCTGGCTCTTGCCCTGCGCTGCTTTCGTCGGCACACTTGAACCCCCGTCTTCTGGAGGCTTGAACGCTGATTCGCCGGCTCCAGATCATCGGTATCGCCGCCCTGCTCGCCACCGCGATCGGCGGGGTTTTTGCGGTGCAATATCACGCTGTCATGTTCGCCGCCGGACGTCCGGTGTCGTTCTGGTCGGCATTCGCCACCCAGGCGGTACCCTGGTACCTCTGGGTGCTCTTCCTGCCGGTCATTCTCGCCATTCCCGACCGCTGGCCGGTCTGCCCCGGACTGGTCCGGCTCGCGGCGATCAACTTGACGCTCGGTCTCTCGCTCACCGGCCTCCATCTCGCCCTGAGTCACGGGATCATGGATGCGCTCGGCGTCGGCCCGTGGCCGGTCTCGCTGGGATTCCCGCCCGGACTGGGTCCGGTGGGCGTCGGGCAGGTGGTTGGCGGGCTGATGATCTACGGGGTGCTGGTGGGCCTGACGTACATGGCGCATTTCCGCCAGGCATTTCACGACGCACAGGTACAGTCAGCGCAGCTGAAGGCGCAGGTGGTGACGGCCGAACTCATCGCGTTGCGCGCGCAGCTCTGTCCGCATTTTCTGTTCAACACGCTCAATTCGGCGTGCGGCCTGATCAACGGCGATCCTGAGCGTGCCGAGTTGATGATCACCCGCCTGAGCCAGCTGCTCCGGCTGGCACTGCAGACCGAGGGCATTGCCGAGGTGCCGCTCGTCAAGGAACTGGAGTTCGCACGGGCCTATCTCGACGTCGAGCGGATCCGTTTTCAGGACCGCTTGCGCGTGATCGTGGACGTCGAGCCCGATTTGCGCGACGTCCTGGTCCCGAACTTCCTGCTGCAACCGCTGGTTGAAAACGCGGTGCATCATGCGGTGGCGCCGTCGCGCGATCCCCGGACGCTCGAATTGATGGTCTGCCGCCGCAGCGGGTCGCTGGTGATCGAAGTGCGCGACGACGGGCCCGGCTTGCAGTCCGGCGCGCTCGAACGGCGGCGCGATGCCATCGGATTGAAGACCACGCGCGCGCGGCTGGAACATCTTTACGGACCGGCCTACACCTTCTCGGTTGCCAACCGCGACAGCGGCGGCGCGGTCGCGGAAGTGGTGCTCCCGCTGCGGTACGCCGCACGACCCCGCGAACCGATGGTCGCATGAACCGGATCCGAACCCTCATCGTCGATGACGAGGCGCTCGCCCGCCAGCGAATCCATGAGCTGCTGAAGGGCGATGAGGAGCTGGAAATCATCGGAGAGTGCGCGTTCGGCGAGGATGCCGTCGCCGCGGTTCACCGCGACGCGCCCGATCTGATGTTCCTCGACGTGCGCCTGCCCGATCTCGACGGCTTCGCCGTGCTCGACCGGATCGCGAGCGACGAACAGCCGTTGGTCATTTTCGTCACGGCGTACGACGAGCACGCCGTCAAGGCGTTCGATGTGCGGGCCACCGATTACCTGGTCAAGCCATTCGAGCGCGAGCGGCTGTTCAGCGCCGTCGGCCGCGTCAAGCGCGCACTGCGCACCCAGGGCGATCTCGCTCCGCCCCGCCCGGCCGCCACCTCGGCAAGGGCTCCGGGCGGCCGCTTCGCCATCCGCACCGACGGACGGATCCTGCGCGTACGCCTCGATGAGATCGAACGGATCGAGGCCGATCGCGATGTCTCCCACTTCCACATGCGCGGCGGCACGGTGCTGATCGCGCGGGAGAGCCTCACCAGCGTCGAACAGCGACTGCCCGGCAGCGGATTCCTCCGGGTGCATCGGTCGCACATCGTGAACATCGCCCGCGTGCGCGAAGTGCAACCGTGGTTCCAGGGAGAATCGGTTCTGATGCTCGAGGACGGCAGCAAGGTTGTCACCGGCAGAACGTATCGGGATCGGATCCGAATCCTGCTTACGTGAGAAGTAAGAAGTAAGACGTGAGAAGCAGACCCCTTGAGTGCCCCTGAAGGGGCCCCTTCTTACTTCTCACTTCTTACTTGTTAGCAGTTCCTGCCATTTCGTCGGGTGTTTTAGTCTCCAGATCAGGTAGGCGAGGACGCAGATGTTGATGGCGAGCGCCGCGGCGCGGGGGTAGGTCAGCCGTCTGGCGAGCTCGAACACCTCGAACGGGATGAACGACGCGGTCGCAATGACCGTGAGGTACTCCGCCCAGCGGCGCTGCCGCCACAGCCCGATGCCCTCGGTGAGGAACAGCGCCGCATACAGGAATGCTCCGCCGCCGATCAGGCGCAGGCGCCACGGCGGGAGCGCCCCGATCTGCCGCAGCAGCCTCAGCACCGGTACCACGTCGATGCTGGAGCCGAGCGCCTCGAACATCGAGCGCGCCTGCTCGCGAATGTCGGACCGGATGAGCTGCAGCGCGCCCAGCCCGAGGCCGATCAGCAACGCCGCCTTTGCGAACTTGAACAGTGCGATCAACGTCAGGATGCGATCGCGCTCCCGGCCATGCGGTGCATGTGGCGGGTGAGGCCGGCCCCCGGCCGTCGCAGTTTCAGCACTCAAGACAGGTTCGTTCACGGTCCCCTGGGCCATCAATCGCATCTGTTCAGGAAATCGAAGCGGCGGGCATCCTACGGTCGGAGCGCCAAGGAAGATGCACCGGAAGGGAGGTCCGCGTCGATGGTGTAGTATTTAGGCCGCCGGATGACACGGGCGGCAATTCCCCTGGAGAAGCCTCTGCCGAGTGGTGGCGAAGTGCGAACCGACGACGACTCGCCGGCCTCGCCCCGATTCCGGATCCTGAGTCCGCGGGCCTGGGTGTCGTTTGCCGTCGTCGCCGCGGCCGTTGATCTCTGGGGTAGCCGCT
>Ga0070711_100000412_pt1 | contig 22154 bp, 22 predicted proteins | sample LARL53metaG_FD_65452 | JGI IMG/M metagenome (GOLD analysis project Ga0070711, IMG submission 65452) | Corn, switchgrass and miscanthus rhizosphere microbial communities from Kellogg Biological Station, Michigan, USA - LAR L5-3 metaG | ecosystem: Host-associated > Plants > Roots > Rhizosphere ... | reverse complement strand
AGTTTGCGCGTAGACATTGCCGCCTGCAGCAGCCTTGCTATACCACTGGAAAGCCTGCACATAGTCCTGCGGCACGCCCTTGCCTTGTTCGTAGTTGTAGCCGCGCTGAGTATCAGCGTTGGCCTCCTCAGCCTTGCGCTCCTCCTCCGGCGACATGGCGGCAGGATCGGGATGCAGCTTGGCGTCTGCCGCGTACCCTGAGTAATGCTGCATAGCCGGCACCGCCGTATAGGCGAAGCCCGTCACACCCAAGACCGCTATCGCCACCGCAAAGCGGGCAAAGCGCGGCCTGCCGCCAGCTTTGTCCCAGGTGGCCCAGAGCAGGAGACCCAAGCCGCCTCCCACCAGGGCGCCGCCCAGATGCCCCGCTATGTCTATGTGACCGCCGGTGAGGTTGAACAACGGCAACAACGAGATCACCAGCACTTGCAGCAGCCATTTCTGCAACGCCTTGCGCTGAGCCGCATCAGGGCGCCGTAGGCTTGTCGCGAGAGCCGCTGCGAAAAGCGCCATGATGGCTCCCGAAGCCCCCACCGAGACCAGCTGCGGCGGGTTGAGGGCCATCGACATCAGGGTCCCGCCCACCGCCCCCAGCGCGAAAGTCGCCAGGAACCAAGCGCGTCCGATGAAGTTCTCAAGCAGCATGCCGATGAGGAACAAGGCATAGCAGTTCAGCAGCAGATGCACCAGGCTCACATGCAGCAGCGCGGCTGCCAGCAATCGGTACCATTCGTGCCCCTGCAGCACCGCAGGCTGGTATAAACCGCCGAAGGCGATCAGCGTGTGCATGCTCGGATTCAGAGCCCAGCTGGCCGGACCGATGTTGCACAGCACTTCCAGGGTGAAGATTGCCGTTAGTATCGCGATGATCGCCATAGTCATCGGCAACGCCCGATACAGGCTCTTGCGGGCTACGGGTTTCGCGGGGGCGATCGATGCGCCATGGGTCGGGGTCTGGTTACCCACAAGCAGCGGATTACGCAGGCCCCATAGCCAGAGGAGTCCAGCACGCACCAGACCCCAGAATCCGCTGTAAGCCAATAGGTATCCATAGAAGAGTCCGCCTTTGCCAAGCACTTCAGGATCGCTGGAGAGCAACACGCCTATCACCAGCATGACGGCGCTACTTGTGAAGGCGAGCTTCCTGTTCGCGGCTCTCAGTTGCCAAAGATAAGCGTTGTAGAACATCGCAATGACGGCGCAAATGCCCAAGACGCTGAAGTCGAATTTCGCCGTCACCGAAGTAGGCAGCAACTGCAGGAGCCACACGAACGGTGCGATGCAGAGGACCATGGCCGCCAGCACGACGTAGTCCAAGGTGGTATAGCGTCGGTAAAGACCCTGACCGTCAGTGGCAGGCGCTTGCCGCACGAACCACCTCTTCGGGACCTTCAGCAGGGCGAACCACAGCGGAACACCGAGTAAGGACCCGAGCAGTAACCCCACAACCCAAGACTTGGCGCCGATCCCGGCCATGACCCCGAAGCAAAGCCCTATGCTGCCGAGGACTAGGAACGCCACACCCGTGAAAGTCATCCCGCGCCTTTCCGGCGCCTTCTCTTTGAGAATGTGCTCTTCCATCTTGTAGGTAACCTCTTCCTCGTCCGGCTTATCGCAACTTACATATACACGCTTGCTATATGCGCACCCACTCAACCAGAGAGTTCGGCGCATTGAGAGATAGCGCCCATCTCGTCTACGGGATCATCCCGATGGTCTTGAGCCATAGCGTGACCAGCTCAGGCCAGTGGGTGATGGGAAGTTTAGTGGGCCTGAGGCCAAAGGCATGCCCGCCTTTAGCGTAGAGATGCATCTCCACCGGCACGCCGGCCTTCTTCAGGGCGGCGTAATACACCAGCGAGTCATCCACCCCGTCCACGCCGTCATCTTCCGCCTGCACCAGGAAGGTGGGCGGCGTCTCCCCCGTGACAGGCACGTTCGGGTTCAGGCTCCCCTGCTTCTCGATATGCCCCGGATAGACCGCCACGGCGAAATCCGGGCGGGCGCTCTCCTGGTCAGCCGCATCCACGGCTGGATACAGGCGGTGCTGGTAGTTCGTGCTGATGGATGCCACCAGATATCCGCCCGCCGAGAATCCCAACACCCCGACCTTGTGCGGATCGATGTGCCATTCCGCGGCGTGGAAGCGCGCCAGGCCCATGGCCCGCTGCGCGTCTTCCAGCGCCATGGTCGGTATCACGTAGTTGTCGGGGCGGCAGTTGCAATGCCAGTCATAAGGAGCGCCGGGCACGCGGTATTTCAGCAGCACGCAGCTGATGCCCTTGGCCGTCAGCCAGTCGCAGACCTCCGTGCCTTCCAGATCCATGGCCAGGATCTCGAAACCTCCGCCGGGGAACACCACCACCGCCGCGCCTGTGTTCGCTCCTTTAGGGCTATAGATCGTCAGGGTCGGCTGGGAGACATTGCTCACATATATATAGGGCTTCCCCGCCACCAACTCGCCCTTCTCCGCCGTGCTGTGCACCGCCTCCGGCCCCGGGACCGGCTGCGCATCAGGCACTTTGCCCGGCCAGAGCGGGATTTGGGTGTGCCCTTGTGAGGGCTGCCAATCAGCCGCCTGGGCGCTGGTCGCGAACAGCAGACAGAGGGCAAAGGCGAAGGATTTCATCACGGGCCTCTTATAAAACTGATGATTCAATACCTGACTCTGTTTCTTTCTTTTTGCTCAGACGCGGCGGAACAAGGTGTACACGAATTGCTGGTTCGTCCCGAACGGCGTCGGATGCATCTCCAGCATGCTGTCCATGAGCGTCAAGCCGGGGCCGAGCACGCGGGCGAGTGCCGCTGCATCGTAACGGGCCGTGTCCAGCCCGCTGCACCTCTGCGGGCCTTCCGGGCCGAAGGTCGCGATGACCGCATGCCCACCCGGCTTCAGGGCATGCAGCAGCTGCTGCACATAGGCCTGGCGTCCATCCTGCGCGGTCAGGAAATGGAACACGGCGCGGTCATGCCAGAGGTCGTAGCGCTGGGGTTGCAGCTTCGCCGCCAGGAGGTCCGTGGCGAGCCAATCCACCTTGGCCGCCGCCGCACCGAGGCGGCGTCTGGTCACATCGAGCGCGGCCGCCGAGATATCCAGCACGCTCACATCCCGGTAACCACGCCCTAACAGGTCATCCACCAGCGTGGACGCGCCGCCACCGACGTCGAGGATGGCGGCGCCATGGTCGGGCGCGGCACGCTCGATCAGCGCCAGCGAGGTCTCCAGGTGGGGGCTGTACCAACTCACCGTATCCGGGGGTTTGGTCTCGTATACCGTTTCCCAGTGCTTCTTGTCGGCCATTAGGTGTCTACAAGATCAGGATCGCAGTCTGCGCGCCATCCACATACACGTAACAGCTGCCTGTACCGAAGGCTGCGCCCTCCGTCCACTGGGTCGTGCACTGGGCGTGGATGGCATGGCCCTGGTAGACCCCGATGATGTTGCCGGGGCTGACCTCCGAAGCCGAGGCGAGCGGTGTCTTATTGATGGATATGGATATGCGCGCGGGGTTGCCCCAGATGGTGCGCGCGCTGAACGTCCACTGGGCGTTGGCGGCTGTGGGCACGGCGGTGGTTAGGTCCGGGCTCGCGGTCTGGGGGTGGCTGGCGCAGCCCGCGAGCAGGAGTACCACGGCAAGAAGCGAGAATCGGGTTTTGCGCATCGACATAGCTTACGGCCGGCAGCATGCGGTGAGATGCGACTGATATTACAAGATTTAAGGTGTACCCCAATATAAGGCCTGGCCCTATCCCTCTCTCGTGCAGCCGCCGGGTTAGTGGCTGGCGGCGACGGGTTCGAAATAGATCACGCCGTCCCGATAGTCCACCGTGGTCACGAACTGCGACAACACGTCGTATCCGAGGACCCCCGCCTCCGTCGCGGATGCGAACTTGCCGCTGGTGAACCCGGCGAAATTGACCGGCTGCTCCGTGAGGGTGATCCCCGCCAGCTGCAAGGCATGCAGCGTGCCAGGCACCCTCGGATGCTCAGCGTCCGGCGCGACCCCGTAGCGCGCCAGGAACCCGTGCTGTTCCAGGAAGGGATGGAACAGCATGATCGTGCCGGGCGCCCGCAGGTCATAGGCGAACAGCCCGCTCACGCTGTCCGCCGCGGCCGTGACCAGCGGGATCACGTCGTGGAAGACCACCGGCAGCGGCTTGCCGCTCCCCCGGTATTTGAAGCTCTCCAGCGGCGTGAGGGTCAGGGTGGTGTGTGCGTAGTCCACGCGCAGGGCGAAGCGCTTGAGGATCTCCGGCCCCAGTGCACCGGCGATAGGCGGCCCCGCCGGGTCGTGCTTGGGGTCGAGGGCGGAACCATCGCCATCGATCATCTGCAGCGTCACCTTGCCGATGACCGCCGTGCCGATGGCGATCTCAAGCTCGGCGGCATCCGTCATCGGCATGCCGAGCGTATGCAGGGTGTCGCCGCTCACCGCCCCCTGGGCGCCGGGATCCAGGATGAAGGCAAAGGGCCCTTTTCCATCCACGGTCGCGTCGAAGAAGATCACCCCATGGTCCACCCACATGGGGACGCTGATCCCGCCATCGGCAGCCGCCGCCGGCTGCGCCGCGGCGCCGACTGCGAGGAGGCATAGATAGAGGCAGGCGTGGCGCAGCATCGCAATCTCCCGCATTGGGCTCCTAGCGGTGGACTGCGGCGGCGGCCTTTAAGTTCCGGTTTTTTGTGTTTTGTGAGTAGATCGTGCCGCTCAGGCGGCTTTGCGGACGTGCAGATCCACTCTCAGCCCCGCACGACTGGCGATGTTCACCAGTGCGTCCAGGCTGAACTTGTTGATGCGCCCACGCAGCAGGTCGTTCAGACGCGGCTGGCTCAAGCCGAGCTTCACGGCTTTTCCCGCCTGGCTACCCGCCTGGCGCTTCACGCGTTCCTGCAGGTTGATCATCAGTTCCGCGCGAACCTTCATATTCGCGGCTTCTTCGCGGGAGCCTTCCAGGGCATCCCAGACACTGTTGTGTTTCATGGAGGGGACTATATCAATCCTGATATAACTTGCAACGTACTTGCAACTCGCCGGTATGCGTACACAGGGTCAGAAGATGTTGCGTACATAGATATCCAGGGCTTCCCTGCCGCCAGCCCGCCGCCCTTCGTCGTGTCCACGGATTCCGGGCCCCTCCCAAAACCGATGGTTCAAGCCCTGAGCCCAATTGCGCCTAATTCGCGGCCTGTCCCATTCAATCTTTCCTGACTATGTCGACCGAGATCTCCACTGCCGGGATCGTTCCTCTGTTCTCAAGCCAATGCAGGGTGTTCCTGTCCTCGGGCCAGCCCAGGCCCGGCCCATACTCAGTGGCTTTCCCATCCCGGTGGTCAGTGATCGTCCCTTGCAGTATGTAGACGGTGCCTGGCCTGCCCTTATGGTCGTGAAGCGGCCCGAAGACGGCTCCGGGCTCCATGGTCACCAGCCGCATCCGAAGCTGGCGCCCCGCCATGCCTTCGATCTCAGGGCCGAGGTCAACGGCCGCGAGTAACTTCACCGTGACACCTTTGGTCTCGGGTACCGCTTGCTTGTCGCTCATTTTGCTTGCCTCTCAAACTTAATCATTTTCTGCCGCCGCCGTAAATGTATTAACTCAAGACCTGGCCCTTTTGCTGCTCGGTTACTTTGTATTAATTTTTTCGAACGTCTGGTTGACCAGGTCGTCCACTACATCTTCTGCGTTGGGAAATCGATGAAAGGCTGAGTTCTTCCAAGAGCTTTCAGCAATCAGAGACCCTGTCTTGCTGTCAAATAATTCGATGTCTATTGACTGAAGATACATCGTCAAATCCCATCTCCAATGATCATCGTATTTCACAACGAGATCTACATTCTTGTTCTGTATCGCATCATCGGTACCTTCTGTCTCCGAAAGGCCGTGATGAAGCAATGCACGACGGACGTCATCATCTACGTCACTAGATGACCCGCCATGGACTACCAAGTAAACAGTATGAATCGGGACACGAGATTCGCCAGGGACGACATCAATACTCGTGGTTGTGGCGCACGCCACAATGCCCGGCAGGACCAAGAGACCCACACCCAACTTTATTAAAATATGCTTTGCCATACCCGTCCTCCTAAAGTGACGTGCATCCCTTTCCAAAAGCTCCAGGTTAACGCTACTACTTTACAGTGCAGACGATGGTGACGCTGGACGAAAAGGTGATGGACTTGGGCACCACGTAAGTATCAGTCCGCTTGATCCGGCTGCCTGTGACCTCGATCTTCCCCAGTTGCGAAGATCCGTAATACTTGCCCTCGAAAGGGAACTCCTGGGTGATAAAGGAACTGTATTCGCCTGGCGCCATGCCGTACACGTGATCCACGTGCTCACCCACCCGGGACGCCATACTATCTGCACGTTTGCGCGCATCGTCGATAGCTGCTTCCAGATTGTGCTGCTCGATCTCGGCCTTGTGACTTGAACCGAATTCCGCATTGCCCACATCCATGTTGGCGTCCAGAAGACCCTGCACGAGGTTCGAGAACTTGCTCAGATCGCGCAGCGTAACCTTGAACTCGCGGCTAACGATCTGTCCCTTATAGACACGCTTATTGGTGTTCTGGTCATATTCATAGTCGGGGGACACATTCAAGCTCGACGCCCGGATGTCATCCTGCGCTACCGCAGCCGTCTTCAGAATTTTGAAGAGATTCTCTACCTTCTGATCCGCAATCGCAGACGCGTCTGCCGTCTTGAGAGCTTCACCTTCGATGCTGAAGGTAAAGACTACGAAGTCCGGCACTACATCCGTGGTGGCAGTCCCGGAAGTGATGAGATAAGGCCCCTCTGGGAGGGCGCCGGCCGCAAATGAGTTCGTGCAACATCCCAAACCGGCGACGATCAGGAAAATGCAGATTGAACGATTCATAGCCTTACTCCCTTGTATTGCATTGGCAATGGACCGACGTCCTGAACGCCCCATAGTAACGATAAGCCCGCGATTTCCGAAGGTTAACCGGCAGATGAAGACTGCGTCTCTTGCCCGGCCTTACGGTACTCGAACAAAACGAGGGCCCAAAAAATGGGTTTCTTGCGCAGATCCTGCAGCGCCTGGTCACGCTGCCCTTCCGTCTCGTAGCGGCTGTGGCAGCGCCACTGAGTGAACGGAGGAATCGCGGAGTTCGGCATCCGGGACTCGATGACATAGGGCTTCTTGGGCTTGTGAGCACGCCGCCTGAGCAGCTTGCTCTCCTCTTCACGCGCCAGGGCTCTATCAGACATGTGGATCGCTCCAGGTTCTACTATAGCTGGCCTTGGTACCACCGCTCCAATAAACAAACCGTGGTCTGGAGTTCCCAGGATTTAGTGGACACTCCGCAGCTCCGCCGCCGCTCTGAATTTTTTTCCTACGAATACTGCACAAGCTTCCGATATCTGGATAGCCCCTCCCTGATGGAGGGGTGAGATATATGAATTTTTTGTGACAGTTGTGCGCTCACTCAACCAAACAAAAAATAGAACAATCGAATCACAGCCCGAATCCGCTGCCCACCCTCTCCCTGCGGACAAAGGGCTCTGACCTCTTTAATTTGCAAGATTTCAGCCAAGGAACAGGCAAAACAGGGCCATAAATACCATACCCCCTGCTCGTCTGCATAAAAGCACAGCGTCACCTTTCCGCTCTTAAAGAAGTCACGCCGTCGGCTTTGGCATCGCAACCGACTGATAAAACTCCATGACACGATCCATGGCGGTATCACGCAGCTTCTCAAACCCGGGTCTGATGGCTATGCGCCGCTTCGCTTGCTCTTCGTACGTTGGCCGCATGGTCTCCAACCGTGCCAGAAGGACATCCTGTTTTGCACGAAACAAGCTCTCTTCCCTGGCTACTTCGCCTGGCTGCCGTTCCAACAGGCAAGCAAGATCAAAGACATCACGCACCCTGAAATCGGCGGCCCGGTAAAATACTTTCTTGGCTACGATCTCGACCGGTCTTTCACGCAAGATCGTACGTCCCTCGAATTTCCATTTTTCGAAAGGATCCTCGGTCAGGGAAGCCGCCACGATGAAGTCGATCTCTCCGGTCTCCGTTATCAGCTTGAGCGCCGTCGCCTGCTCGTCGTATCCCGTGCAATCAGTGATCGTTTGGATGTCGTCTTGCAATCTTGGAGACAGATATCCGATCAGCTGGGGATCGGTGATGAAGATATCGATGTCCTTGCTGTCCCTGTGGGAGAAGGTCATCATCATCGCCGTTCCGCCGCCGAATGACCACTTCGCCTTTATGCCCCGTCCGTGGAGGGTATCGATACAGGCAAGCGCTTTACGGAGCAGTGGTTTCCAGAGAGGGGTCGACATTCAGCCATGCCTCAGTCCGCGGCAGCCTTTGAAATGGCATCACATGCCACTTATAGGCGGTCGCAGCCTTGGTTAGTGGAATCTCATGCTCATTCAAGAACTTTATCGCGAGTGAAGAAGGGACATCCTCAAAGAAACTCGCCAGGGCGATACCCTGATTCGGAGATAGCGGTCCCTCTTCCTTCAGCCCGGTGACGAGATCTTTTGCAGAAACCTGGTCCGGCAGCGAGACGTTCACGACGGTCATCACCGACCCTGTGACCGCCGGAGTCACGGAGTTGATCTCTCTGCCATTCTTATACTTGCTCGACACAAGGACGTATCCAAGCGATTCCAGGCGGGACACGTTGTCGAATACGCGGCGTGGATCCCGATCCAATGCGACAGCAAGCCCATAGATCCCGCCTTCGCCGTCACCGTTCTGGACAGCGTGCAGAAGAGCTTTCTGTTTAGTTGTGAGAGCCTTAAATGTCATATATGACATTTTAGGCTTCTGAAAAGAGCCAAGTCAACACGCAGAGATAACCCCTTGCCAGGCAAGGGCTAAAGCACCGCCAGCGGCCCGGCAGCGCCAAGGGCGTCACCTTCGTGACCCTGGAAGACGAGACGGGGCACATCAATGCCGTGGTGTGGAAGGACCTGGGGGAGAAGCAGCGCAAACCCCTTTTGCGCTCTCGGCTCATGGCCATCACCGGCACGCTCCAGCGGGACGGGGATATCCTCCACGTCATCGCCAGCAGCGTCGATGACTACACGGCATTGCTGGGAAGGCTGCGTACCGAATCAAGAGATTTCAGATAGACGGAGTCGAGGGGTGAACTGCGAAAGCAGCGAACGACCGGCCAGGGATGGCCGGGTTGGACGGCGCATCAGGAATGAGTCGGTGAGCGGATGATGAGAGATGAACTTCCCCACCCTCGCGTCCGTGGGCATGTTTCAATACAAGGCCTGACCACGTTTCGGCATTCCTATTATCGCTACTTATTTACTTCCGAAGATAACGTCTAGTTAAACACACAGTGAAGATAGGAATAAGAATGGCGGCCATCAGAGCCTCAGTTGCCGCAAGAAACCGCGACATACCAGAAAGTGGTGCGAAATCACCGAACCCAACAGTGGTAGCGGTCACAACACTGAAGTACAAACATTTCGCGTAATCCACTAACGTCTCACCAAATTGCGGCCAATCCCATTGTAGTACCCGCCGTATGGGCACACCCATTCCCTGGACGCCGAAAAACATGTACCCAATAGGGAAACATAGAACAACTACAAGCCAGCAACGTAGTGGCCTCCATGGATTATTTCCATAGCCCATAATCTCGCGGCCAAAGATCGTCTTCATAAATATGATGGGGTAGTGCTTCTTAGTTGCAACGCATAGTGCAGCCTCGTCTACAAACCATGCGAATCTAAAATCAAACTCTGAACTCAAACCAGATGCACGCTTCGCAGTATTTGTATCGGTAAGTGCGAGATATAGGTTAGACAAACCTTCGTAGCAGTTGATGGTTTGTGCATATTTGATGATGGGCATATCCGGTTCATCAGGCTCCCGGTGCCTGACGGCTGTCGTAGATATTCCAGTCTTCCCATCATAGGTTGATGTTAATCCTACTAACCGCTTACGCTTACTCCAATTGGCCACGTCGTTCCTGCGGCAGAATTCCAATATCTCGTTCGCCATGGGCCTGTTGAGATCTACTGTTTGATTTCCAATAATGAGATTCTTGAAGGAACAAGGCCCCCAAAAGCACCATGAATTGAGCTTTATACGACTAAAATCGACGTTCTCAAACTTACAGTTCATGAAGAATAGTCGTTCATATTCTCCATCCAAATTTCGATTAAAAACGATGTCCGTAAATTCACAGCCATAGAAAATGCAATTCATCATTCTGCTCGTGTGCCACGATATATTCTTGAAACGACACTCACTGAAACTTGCGTGACTCACTTGAGAATAGAACAAGAATGGCACTAAACCAATGTATTTAGGGTCGGTGCCGTGAAGATCCAAATTGCATTTAGTAAATGAGCAGAAATCCAACGCCGTATGATCGAGCGTGTGAATCTGCGTTTCGATATTAATCTGATCTAAATGTGTGCCTCTCAAATCTCGTTGATAGGCGCGCGGCGGACCACCTCCAATGCTAACGCCGCCTCCGACCCCATTGAGATTCTTGATCGCGGGTGGCGTAGAAAGTTCGTCATCCCATTTGAATGCGTTTGCCTTCAGCGCAGTGAGGATTCTTGCCAACCTGAGATCTTCGCCTCGCCAGCGATCTGCACAAACACGCAGTTGCTCCTGAGGAGCCGTTAGAGAGTCAAAATAAAATGCCGGATAAGCCAAGTCCCAATCATTTAGGCGAATTTCCCTTCCCTTAATCGAGTCCATATCATTCGCCCCCTGACAGCTGCGCGCACATCCGCTTAACTTCGGCTCATGGATGGCAAAACGGACCTGACCGCATTTGTCCATAATTTCAGAGGAATTATGGTCTATCCCCAAATTATCATGCGGCTGGTAGCGTCTCCCGGCCTAAGGACGTTTCAACACTTTCATGGCCCAGTCTGTATATCGCTGAATGTCCTTCTCTTGTGGTCCGGGACCCAATAGCGGCATGGTCTCTTTTGCGTGGCGACGCAAGGCATTTTCAAATTCGGTTCGGTCAATGTTTGTACCGCATTCTTCGACTAGGTTCCGCATCGCTTCTTTGAATCGTCCTTCATCAAGCGCATGCGTGGTGTACCAAGTCGGAATCCTGGCCCAACCGGCAATAGCTTCGTAGATATCATCTTCCATGTTGCGCCTTCCTATTTGAGATTCGATCCCTGGATAGTTTTAGCTAATTGATATTGCCGTATGGCATCCGACCATAGATCAAAAGGGGCAAATCGAGGCTCATGTATCCCTCGGCGCCAATCTTGCAACGTCCGATAACTTGGGACATTATCAAAGGCGCCACGAATTACATCTATCGCCTCTTTAAAGGTCAGGCCACTAGTATCTATTAAATCGAAGAAATCCCTACTGGGGCGGCTCTTCGCCTCATTCCGGGATCGGGGCCGGCCAGGCCGTAAACGCTTCTTTTTCATGTGGGCGATTTCCCGTATCTTTAAGCCCTGGAGTTAGATATAATAAATACATACTCTGTATATATTAGATTTGGCTATTTAGGGATTCTAAGGGAAGCATAATGCGGATAGCAGAGCTTTTCGCTGGAATAGGCGGAGTAACGACTGGCTTTATGCAAGCTGGCGATTTTGAACCAGTGTTTTTAAATGACATTGATCCGATTGCCAGGCATGCATTCCTACAAAACTACAAAGAACTCGAAGATATTTATCATTTTGGGTCAATTACTCAAATAACGGGTCCAGAACTTATAAACCTCGCAGGTGGAGAGATAGATGGCCTGCTTGGATGCCCACCATGCCAAGGGTTCAGCGCAGTTGGAAAACGTCGCAAAAGAGATGAAAGAAATAAGCTGATTTGGGAAATGCGACGTCTAATTATTAGTACAAGACCAAAGTTTTTTGTTCTAGAAAATGTTCCCGCACTCCTAAACAGCAAATATTTCTTTGATTTTTGCGATTCACTCTCTTCGCAATATCAAATTGCATCTGGCGTAATCAATGCTGCGGAATTCGGCGTACCTCAACTTCGACGTCGTGCCGTTGTCATTGGCTTCTCCAATAGCCTAGGCGTAACTCCGACACTTCCAAATGCGCAGTATGGTGGCGTTGGCGAAGTATTCGACTACCTGAGTGGTGACTATGTGCAAATGGGCAGCAGGGAATCCTGTGCCGCATTTGACTTGCGTCCTTGCGCGGCAGACGCTCCAAAACAACTTGTGCGGCTAAAAGAAGCAATCTCAGACTTACCGGAAGCCACGGAAGATTCGTCAATCCAAATCGAATATCGAACCCTGGCAAAATCTACTTATCAAAAGAAGATGCGGAGCAACGGTGCGCGCTTCGTAAAGAATCATGTGAGCTGGAAACATAGTACCGACCTAGTAAAAAGACTTAGCACCACTCCCATGGGAGAATGTCCGCCAAGTCATGGGAAAAGATATCGCAATGAACGCTATTTCTCCCAAGCTTATGCTCGTCTCCATAGATATGGCCTAGCAAGAACAATAACCACTAATTTTCATAACCCTGGAAGTGGCCGTTACACTCACTACAGCGCGCATCGAGCTTTGACAATCCGCGAAGCGCTTAGAATCCAAGGCTTCCCGGATCGTTTTGCTTTTGACACGGACATATTTCAATCAGAAGCAGAGCGGATGGTTGGGAATGCATTCCCGCCCCCCTTGGCACGTGCCGTTGGGGCGCACATTAAAAAGCTGTTAGCCGCCTAAGCGCCACTGTTGTCTTCGTCGGTGGTAGTTGGTTTAGGTGCAAGCAATTTCTGCATGCGCTTAAGGTAGTCGCTAGCTAGAACTGGCTCAATGGTCACCTTCGGCACAATTAACCCACGCCAGGACTTAATTTGACTAAGCTTAGCCGCAATTGCTTGTCTTAGCTCGGATTCCAACTTGTGGCCCAACGCTTTGCATGCTTCGTGCGCTTGATAGACCACATAGGGCACCAGTCTCGGAACTTTACTACTGGTCATAAAATTGTGGTCACGATCCATGGCCCATTTTGTGTGATGGACTCCTGACACAATAAGTCTCGCTGATCGCTCGACCCTCGTCTGTCGATCTACGATGCTATGTTTGCGAAGACAATCCATAAACTCGAATCTAGGCACTGTGATATGCGGATCACCGCCGGGTCTTCCAATAAAGAAAGACGCGTAGTCCGCCTGCTGACATAGTCGCACGTAAGGGTCATCCTCGATATCTACGCCCAACATCCAAGGAGGCGGCCCACTCCCTTCTCGGTAATCCGTCAATTGTCTGTCCTGACGTTTCCGAAAATGAGCCAGCCACTCGTCACTAGTTTCCGCGGGGACGCCTCTCAGATCTGTAACCATGGCGGGGAATGGGCGTGCTATCACGCATGACCGATAGTACTGACCCGAAGGTAACGACGGTAGTGAATTAAATACACGGGTCATTGCAACTGGATCACTAATTACGCTTGCCCGAAATAGATCCCAACCTGCATCAACACGATGTTTTATGAACCAGTTAAGAATTGTTGAAAATGTCTTTAAAACCGTAAATTTTACAGATCCCGCGTAAACACGGCGTGAGGAATCCGTGACCTCTCTGAGTATCTTGTAACTCAGATTAATCCCCTCTCGCACTACATCGCCATAAGAATTCGACGCGCAATAATGCTGGAACTCTCGTTCCTGCGGCGTGACTGTGCCATCTCGAATCAATAGGGTCGGTTTAGGCAATTGGCTAGCAGATGCCGCAGATGTTGCTGTCCCCAGGGCTCGAGCCACTCCCGTCATTACTCGCTCATCGACCCGAAATTGAACCACATCAAGTGCGGCCTTCTTGGTGTGTTCGTACTGACTGTCACTCAAATCCGAGTACCACAAACGTGACAAAATCATTCCTCTATTTTGAGGATCCTCAAGCGCTGCGCGTGTTAAAGGTATTCCATGATATGGGGATGCAAATTGATTGGAAGTTGCTTCTGGGATGTCGATATACGCGAGACTATTATTAAACGTCAGCAATAGACGTCCTTCATCCTCAGCGTATTGCGGCGCACGTACTCCCCTGACATAGCCAGCATGACTACTACCGTCACTTCCAGCAACGATTTCTCGATCTCCTTTCCCGGCATTCGCATCGACAATCTCGACGAATGCCGCGCCAAACACACTTCCTTCCAAAGCCTTTTTTACTGCATTCCAATCGGGAAGTTTAAATGCCTCACCTTGTGTAAGCCCCTCAAATGATGGGAACTGCCAAATCTTGGCTGAAATACCTAATTCACCATTAACAAAACTATGCAACCTTCTGAGTCGCTGATTTGATTGCGCAAGGTGAACGGTGTCGGCAGCATTCGGGTCTCGTAGAATCTCGATATCATCTTCGAGTTCTGCGGCCATATCTTGAAGCATGTTCAGTACTAAATCACGAGGATTCTCGGTAAGAAGTGCCTTAGCAGCTTTCCTGATTACTTCGCCCGCTCTGGATTCGAAGTAGTCCACCGCATCGACATACGCAGCTATTGCCTCTGGCGGCGATAGCTCCCAAAGAGCTGCGTCCAAATCAGTAAGTGTGTAGGTTGACAGTTCCGAAATTTGAGGCGAAACGCGGTATAGACTGGCTCCATTCGTGTTCTGCCCGTCCTCTTCCAGTTGACCTATCCGCACGAGCTTTGCGACTGTTCGATGGTAGGTTGGAAGCGATGCGCCGTCTCCGAGGCCGCCACTTCCCACATCAATGCCTGGCATTGATGCAGCATCCCAGATGTCTTTTATAGTTCTGACGGAATCACCTTCATGTCGCCGTAAGTAGTCGACAATAAAGAGGTTCCGCTCGTGCATTGTTACTATTTTTGACACCGTCACTCCTCACTTCTTCAAAATATCTTTGAGTTCGCGTCTTTTTTTCCAACCCATCGCCGCAAGCTCAGAAAAGATGTCAGGAGTAGTGCCACCAGCTGTCGTAACACGATTCCGTATTTTCACAAGCATCGCGTGCTTAACGGTCTCCGATACGCCGGTGACCAAGCAGGTTCCAATAGGCAATTTGGGTAGTGTTCTCACGATGCCTTCTGGTGCGTCGGCGAATACGCCGCGCAACGAGTCGAGTTGATCGGGTTCGATGGCAAATATGAATCTGGTCAGAAGTCGCTTAAGAACTGCTCGATCCAAATCTGCAGGGCTTTGAGTAGTGAGAACGAGGCCAATCCTATAGTGGCGGCCAATTCTAGCAATCTCGCGTAAGACCTGAGTTGTAACCACATGGTCATCATTCGGGGCGACGAGGTGAGCTTCATCCATCGAGAAGACAACAAAGGGTATACGTCGTGCCCTAGCGAGTCTTTGAATATCCCGTGCGACAGACGCAGCAATTAGCCTTAGCTCAGGCACGCGACGTCCCCTGCAGTCAATGTTTACAATCCGCCCCGGTTTAAGCTCCTCTTCCCAGGAAAATGGCTCGCCGATGAAATCGATATGCTTGAGGCTGCTTGCTCTTTGGATGGCTGGAAAAAGGGTGTTCTTTTTCTCCATGTCCAAAATCGGGGCAACTTCTTTTATACAAGCGACCAACTCGTCAACACCGAAGTGTTCACCCTGACTAAGCACTCGGCGCTGAAGCAGTTGGTTATGCGCGTACTCTATGAGAGTAGCAATATTGGTGGCTGGATTTATTCCCGGGATTGCCTCAATGACATCCTTGCTTTCCAAAGCGGAAAGTGGCAGCGTAAACCCTTTCCCCGGCACTACGTTTTTCCCGCCAAGGTCATTGGTAGCAGCGACCATCTCGCCCATTGGATCGATATTGATTTGAGGGACGCCGTGCGCTGCCAACTCCTCCGCGAGCACAGATCTGGCATGAGATTTTCCTCGACCGATGCCACCCGCGAGAAATACATGCGTCTGAACTATGGTTCTGTGCAGGACAGCACGAACGTCTGGAACGCCATGCAGGACCCCCATATCGAAGCCGCTATCCGGGCTTTCAGCCAAATTTAAGGCACGTGCGATGAGACCTGGATCAACTTCGACCACCGCGCTCCCCGCACGCGGCAAAGTTTCCACATAAGAAATGCTGAGGGCTTGCCCTTGGTCGTCTAGTGACACTTCCTCCAATAGCTCGGCATCGGCTAAACGGTAAATGACAGTCGAGCGCCCCTCCGGTGCATAACGTGTCTCGAACGGAATTACATCTGCAACAGTTGAACTTTGCGCATCCTCATGGGGGTTATGTTCTCGAACCTGATCGACTCTGATCAGAGTGAGGATCGCTTCACCAGTGAGCTTTGAGCCCAATACTCCAAGCACGCGCCCGACCGTCGTATCCTGATTCGGTAGGACCCGGAACTTAATTCGCCGGAGGTTCGGTGTCTCTCCCTCGAAGACGACCCTGCCAACTTCCTTGTACACCGCATTCGATGGTGTTTTTGAGTCCATAAATTCGACTTCCTCTCTGCATTTTGCGTTTTGCGAAAACACGGAATGCTGAAAAATATAGTTCGGTAAAATGCCTCTGTCAAGGTATCTGAGGGTCATTTGGTAGCGACCCTCCGTAAGATCTTGTTTTTCTTACACTTACATCGGAGGCCGCCGAGCTATGCTGCTTCCCCACCCGTAGCGCGTGCCGAGCACTGGACTGAGCAAGGTTAGCCCGTAGGGGCGCCGTCCAGGGATGGCGGCGCCTTCACACCCGGCAATATGGATGTGCCGTGTGTGAAGCTCCGCAGCGAAAGAAGGGCGCAGGGTAGTCGCCGCTTCGGCGGCCCGCGATCCGGGAAAGCGGTTTTGGTGACTTTTGACGCCACAAAAGTCACCCGGGGAGCGGACCGGAAAGCCGCCCTCTTGAGAGCCACATACAAGACCACGGGGTGGCTCCGCCACCTCCCCGACTTCGCATCCTCGCTACGTCGGCCGCGCCAGCCCGCGCTCTCGGCGCAGGCGCGCGCTGCATGCGGATAGGGAGAAGCCAAGATTCCGGGTGGCTCCGCCACCTTCCTCGCTACGCTCCTGCTCCGCGAGCGGGCCAGGGCATGCTATCCGTGCATGCCCGTCCGTCGCATGCGACGGACCCATATCCCCGCCCGCTTTATATATGCATGGGAGGCGATCCAAAGAAAAAGGCCCTGCATTTCTGCAGGGCCTTTGTTCTTTGATGGACTCGAATCGACGGACGTCGATTAGAAGTCCATATCGCCTCCCATACCACCCTGTGGCATGGCCGGCTTATCTTCCTTCGGCAGTTCCGCCACCATGGCCTCGGTGGTGATCAAGAGGCTCGCCACGGACGCGGCGTTCTGCAGCGCGGTGCGGGCCACCTTGGTGGGGTCCAGCACGCCCATCTCGACCATGTCGCCGTACTCGCCGGTGGCGGCGTTGAAGCCGAAGTTGCCCTTGCCTTCCGCGACCTTGTTCAGCACCACGTCGGCGGCTTCGCCGGCGTTGGTGACGATCTGGCGCAGGGGCTCTTCCATGGAGCGCAGCAGGATGGTGATGCCCATCTGCTGGTCTTCGTTCTCGGCCTTGAGCTTGCCGATGGCCTGCTTGGCGCGGACCAGGGCGACGCCGCCGCCGGGCACGATGCCTTCTTCGACGGCCGCACGGGTGGCGTGCAGGGCGTCTTCGACGCGGGCCTTCTTCTCTTTCATCTCGACTTCGGTCGCGGCACCCACCTTGATGAGGGCCACACCGCCGGAGAGCTTAGCCACGCGCTCCTGGAGCTTCTCCTTGTCGTAGTCGGAGGTGGTGTCTTCCACCTGCTTGCGGATGGCTTCGACGCGGGCCTGGATGTCCGTGGCCTTGCCGGCGCCGTCGATGACGGTGGTGTTCTCCTTGTCCACGATCACTTTCTTGGCTTCGCCCAGGTCGTTGATGCTGGCTTTCTCGAGGGTGAGGCCGAGCTCCTCGGAGATGACCGTGGCCTTGGTGAGCACGGCGAGATCCTTGAGCATGTCCTTCCTGCGGTCACCGAAGCCCGGGGCCTTCACGGCCACGACCTTGACGATGCCGCGGATGGTGTTGACCACGAGGGTGGCCAGCGCCTCGCCTTCCACGTCTTCGGCCACGACGAGCAGGCTGCGGCCGCTCTTGGCCACGGCCTCGAGCACGGGCAGCATCTCGCGGATGTTGGAGATCTTCTTGTCGCAGAGCAGGATGAAGGGCTTCTCGAGCTCAGCCGTCATGTTGCCCTGGTTGTTGATGAAGTAGGGGGAGAGGTAGCCGCGGTCGAACTGCATGCCTTCGACCACTTCCAGCTCGTCCGTCAGGGCCGAGCCTTCCTCGACGGTGATGACGCCTTCCTTGCCGACCTTCTGCATCGCCTGGGCGATGAGCTTGCCGATGACCTCGTCGCCGTTGGCGGAGATGGTGCCCACCTGGGCGATGGACTTGTTGTCCGCGGAGGGCTTGGAGAGCTTCTTGAGCTCAGCCACGGCCGCGATGACGGCCTTGTCTATGCCGCGCTTCAGGTCCATGGGGTTCATGCCGGCGGCCACGGCCTTGAGGCCTTCACGCATGATGGCCTGGGCCAGCACGGTGGCGGTGGTGGTGCCGTCGCCCGCCTCGTCCGAGGTCTGGGAGGCGACTTCCTTCACCATCTGGGCGCCCATGTTCTCGAACTTGTCTTTCAGTTCGATCTCTTTGGCGACGGACACGCCGTCCTTGGTGATGGTGGGGGCGCCGAAGCTCTTCTCGAGCACGACGTTGCGGCCCTTGGGGCCCAAGGTGGCTTTGACCGCGTTCGCCAGGATGTTGACGCCGCGGAACATGCGCTGACGCGCATCGTCACCGAATCTGATCTCTTTGGCAGCCATGTCTGATGTCCTTTCTGAAAATTGATGCTTGATGGGGATTCGGGCGGAGAAGGCTTACTTCTCGATCACGCCCATGATGTCTTCCTCGCGCATGACCACGAGTTCATCGGCGCCGTCTTTGACTTCGTTGCCGCTGTACTTGCCGAACAGCACCACGTCGCCGACTTTGACGTCGAGGGGACGCACGCTGCCGTCTTCCAGCACCTTGCCCTTGCCGACGGCGATGACCTTGCCCTTGCTGGGCTTCTCGGTGGCGCTATCCGGGATCAGGATGCCGCCGGCGGATTTGGTTTCCGATTCCAGGCGCTTGATAATCACCCGGTCGTGCAGTGGACGAATCTTCATGGGAAAGCTCTCCGTGACGAAATCATTTACTGGTTTAGGGGGTCATAATGTGCGGTCGGAGAAGCGCTGTTAGCACTCATCCTCGCGGAGTGCTAATAATAGAGATTAATCCCATATAGTCAAGGGCTTGGCCTTGGCTATTTTTTAGCCACCCGAGAGATAATGGCCGAAAATCATATAGTTACGCTCTGCACCGTGCCTGACCGGGAGTCAGGTGAGCGTATCGCCCATGCCCTGGTGGAGGAGCGCCTGGCCGCCTGCGTGAACCTGGTGCCGGGCCTCACCTCGGTCTACCGCTGGCAGGGTAAGGTGGAGAAGGAGGCGGAATGCCTCCTGATCATCAAGACCGGCGTGTCGCGCTTCGAGGTCTTAAAACAGCGGATCAAGGGACTGCACCCCAGCGAGATGCCAGAGATAATTGCCCTTCCAATAATTCACGGCGACTCGGCATATCTGAACTGGATTACGGAAAGCACGAAATGACGGAAAACGAAATGGAAAGAAGGATTCCGGGTGACTGCGTCACCTGCCGTCCTTCGCATCCTCGGCAACTGCTCCTGCGTTGCTCTACCACCTACATCCATGTAGGTGTTCTCCGGACGCGGGCCGGGCCATGCTATCCCTGCATGGCCGTCCGCGGCATGCCGCGGACCCAGAGATAATCGCCCTGCCGATCATCCATGGTGATGCCGCATATCTCAATTGGATAACGGAAAGCACGAAATGAACGTCAATAGAATCTTACGGTCCCGGCATGATTCAGGCGTCCCTGCCCAAATCCGTTCCGCCACCTCCGGGTGGCGGGCTACTTTCTTGTCGCGACAAGAAAGTAGCCAAAGAAACGCTCCCCGGAGCGCGGGCCTGACGGCGCCGCTTCGCGGCCCTGCGCTTCTCGCTCGCTGCAGAGCCGCGCTCACGGGCCATCCTTGGCCCTTCGCGCGGGCTTGTCATCCTGACTGCGCCCAACCGCCATGGATGGCGGGAATGCAGGTTTTGCAGGAGCGAAAACCTGCCTTCGGGCTGACTTTGCTCGCTGCGATGCTCGGCGCGCGCTACGGGTGGGAAGAGAAGACAGGGGATCGAATTGGAGTTCTTAGAACCCCCTTGGATGCCGGCGAGCACTTGAGCGAGCAAGCCAAGCCGAAGGGCGCCGCCAGGATGGCGGCGCCTTCACACTCGGGGCAGGACGTCCCGTGTGTGAAGCTGCGTAGCGAGCGAAGCGCGCAGCGTAGCCCTTTAGGGCCGGCATCCGGGGGCGCCCTTTCTTTTCGCCCCTTTTCTTTGGGCGAGCAAAGAAAAGGGGCCCGTCGCGCGGGCGCGGAAGCCCGCCATCCAAATCGGGAACGCCGCTTCGGTCTGGTGCGGATCGGAACGAGCATCCTCGCAGCAATGTTGTTCTTGTCGGCCCCCATGCTCGCGCAGGCCGATACACAGCCCTTGCCGCCGGACCAGGTGTACAAGTTCTCCGCGACGGCCGCGCCGGGGACCATCACGGTGCACTGGGACATCCTGCCGGGCTATTACCTATATAAGGACAAGTTCCGCTTCGTGAGCCACATCACGGGCATCAAACTGGGCGCGGCGCAGCTGCCCGCCGGCGAGACCAAGACGGATCCCTTCTTCGGCAAGCAGGAGATCTACCACAAGGAAGTCACCGCCACCCTGCCCTACACGGGCGAGGGGAAACTCGATCTCGAGATCGTGTACCAGGGCTGCGCCGAGATCGGCTTCTGCTATCCGCCCCAGCACAAGACCGTGAGCCTGGTGCTGACTTCCGCGAGCGTGAACACTCCCGCGAGCAGCGCGGTGACACCCCCCGACTTGCAGACACTGGTGACTGGGAGCAACAGCGACCAGAAGTTCCTGCCGCCGGACCAGGCTTTCAAGTTCACCGCCGAGGCGAAGGACCAAAACACCCTGGAGCTGCGCTGGCAGGTGACGCCGGGTTACTACCTCTATCGCCAGAAGTTCCACCTGACGAGCGACAACCCGGACGTGGTGCTCGGGACGCCGGATTTCCCTGAAGGCGAGATCAAGAACGACCAGTATCTCGGCACCAGCGAGATCTACACCCATGACCTGGACGTGCTGGTGCCCCTGACCTTCAACGACGGCGCCACCACATTCCACCTGATGGCAACCTACCAGGGCTGCGCCGAGGCGGGCTTCTGCTATCCGCCCATCACCCACACCGTTGCCCTGGACATGGGCGCCGCTGCGCCCCTGGCGGGCGCGCCGACCGCCTCCGGGCCCGCGCCCGTCTCGGAGCAGGACCGGCTCGCGGCGCTCGTGAAGAACGGCAACCTCTTCTGGGTGTTCATGGCGTTCATCGGCTTCGGCCTGCTGCTCACCTTCACGCCCTGCGTGTTCCCCATGCTGCCGATCATCTCCGGCATCATCGTGGGCCAGGGCAAGACGCTGACCACCTACAGGGCGTTCATGCTCTCCCTCACCTACGTGCTGGCCATGGCCGCCACCTATGCGGTGGCCGGCATCGTGGTGGGGCTGCTCGGCGCCAACGTGCAGGCGGCCCTGCAGAACCCTTACGTGCTCACGGTGTTCAGCCTGATCTTCGTGGTGCTCTCGCTCTCCATGTTCGGGCTCTATGACCTGCAGATGCCGAGCTTCATCCAGACGCACCTGACCCACCACAGCAACAAGCAGCAGGCGGGTGCCTTCATCGGCGTGGCCGTCATGGGCGCGCTCTCGGCGCTCATCTGCGGCCCCTGCATCACGGCGCCCCTGGTGGCCGCGCTCATCGTCATCGGCGAGACGGGTTCGGCAGTGCGCGGCGGCGTGGCGCTCTTCGCGCTGGGCCTCGGCATGGGCGTGCCGCTCGTCATCGTGGGCACCTCCGCCGGCAAGTTCATCCCCAAGGCGGGCGTCTGGATGAACGCGGTGAAGCACGTGTTCGGCGTGATGATGCTGGGCGTCGCCATCTGGTTCATGTCCCGCATCCTGCCGGGCCCCGTGACGCTCGCCCTCTGGGCCGCGCTGGCCATCGTCTGCGGCGTGTACTTGGGAGCCCTGGAGCACAGCACCAAGGGCTGGCACAGGCTCTGGAA
>Ga0070711_100000409_pt1 | contig 22269 bp, 19 predicted proteins | sample LARL53metaG_FD_65452 | JGI IMG/M metagenome (GOLD analysis project Ga0070711, IMG submission 65452) | Corn, switchgrass and miscanthus rhizosphere microbial communities from Kellogg Biological Station, Michigan, USA - LAR L5-3 metaG | ecosystem: Host-associated > Plants > Roots > Rhizosphere ... | reverse complement strand
GCCTGCGGCAGCCATTTCACGAACTCATTGCTGTCGGCAAACTGCGGCAGGATGATCGTCGATAGCGTGACCGGCTTGCCATTGGTCCCCGGCGAATAGCCCACCATCTGACCTTCCAGCGAACGAACGCGCGGTTCAACCAGGTCGATGTGCGAGTAACCGCGGATCCAGCCGCGCCAGGTCCCGTAGTTCTCCTCCTTGGCGTCGATGCCCCACGATTTGTACAGGGCGGTCAGCCAGTCCTGCGCGCGCTTGATGTTCGGCGTGCCCATCAAGCGGGGTCCCAGCGAGTCGAACAGCACGTGCGCCTCGGTGTAGAGGTGCGTGCTGTCCATACCCAGCGTGTAGATCCGCTTGATGACCGGATCGCTGGTCGGGAAGGTCTGCGCAGTGAGGGGCAATGCGGCCACGCATGAGAGAAACGCAAGAAAGCGGTAACGCGACATTCGGATATCCGGCTTGAAGAAGGAGAGACGCGAGACGATAGAGGATAGACAAGAAATCATTGCGGGACAACGATCGACGTCGGGTGCAGCTGTGGTGAAGACTGAAACGTCGTGGATCTCGTCTAACATCTCTCTTCTCTCGTCTCTTGCCTCTCGTTCATCGCCATCCACAGCACCTCTGCGAGATGCATCGGCTTCCGCCCGGTAAGCTGGACGATCTGCTCGTGGCAGGAGAACCCGCTGGCGATGATCAGCGTGTCCTCCGCCGCGGCCCGGACGGCCGGCAGCAGCACCCGCTCGCCCGCCTTCACTGACAGGTCGTACTTGTGTGCCTCGAAGCCGAAGGATCCCGCCATGCCGCAACACCCTGAATCGAGCAGCTGGTACTCCACTCCCATTGCCCGGAGTACAGCTTCCTCTGACCGCATCGTCATCACCGACTTCTGGTGGCAATGCCCGTGCACGACGGCCCGACGACGCAGCGATGGCGGCTTGAATCCCTCGTGATCGAGAAATTCGCTCAGCATGAATGTCTGCTTCGCCAGCCGGGCGGCATCCTCGTCGTCGGGGAAGAGGCCGAGGAGTTCGTCGCGAAACGCCGCCACGCAGCTCGGCTCGAGCCCGACGAGGGGCACTCCGGCACGGATATCTTCGCGGAGCACGTCGAGCGTCTGGCGCCAGAGGTTCTTGGCCGCGCCCAGCATACCCCAGTCATAGAGCGGGCGGCCGCAACAGAGCGGCCGCCGTGGGATTTCCACCTGATAGCCGGCGCGCTCGAGCACCGCGACCGCGGCGATGGCCGCAGCCGGGCGCAGATAGTTGCTGAACGTGTCCGGCCAGAGCAGCACTCGCCGCGCCGCCGTTGGGCTCTTCTCGCGCCGATTGAACCATGTCCGGAAGGTCGGCGCGGCAAACGGTGGAATCGCCCGTTCCCGAGCGATGCCGCCGATGGCCTTGATGGCGGTCGAGAACGGCCGGGTCTGGCTGAAAAAGTTGGCAATCGGCGCGATGGGCGAGAGGACGCGTGCCCACCAGTAGATCAGGCCCATGCCGTAGGCGACGCGCGGCCGCATCCTCCCCTCGTAGTAGTGCGAGAGAAACTCCGCCTTGTACGTCGCCATGTCCACGCTCACCGGGCACTCTCGCTTGCAGCCCTTGCACGCGAGGCAGAGGTCGAGGGCCTCGCGCACGTGTTCGTTGCGCCAGCCGCCGGTGAGCACCTCGCCGTCCAGCATCTCGAAGAGCAGGCGGGCCCGGCCGCGAGTCGAGTGTTCTTCCTCGCGGGTGACCATGTAACTCGGGCACATGGTGCCGCCATCCTCGCGCCGGCACTTCCCCACACCGACGCAGCGGGCAGTGGCGTCAGCGAACGAGCCGTGATCGTCGCGGTAGGCGAAGTGCGTTTGCACCGGCTTCGGAGCGTACGTGGGACCCACGCGCAGGTCCTGATCGGGGCGCCGCGCATCAACGACCTTGCCCGGATTCATCCGGTTATCCGGATCCCAGATCGACTTGAAAGTGCGGAAGGCGGCCACCAGTTGCTCGCCATACATCTTTCCGAGCAGCGCGGCGCGCGCCTGGCCGTCGCCGTGCTCGCCGGAGATCGAGCCGCCATGGCGCACCACGAGGTCGGCGGCGCGATCGAGGAATTGCATCCACTTTGCCACCCCGGCGGTCGTCCTGAGGTCGAAATCAATGCGGAAGTGAACGCACCCCTGGCCGAAGTGACCGTACAGTGGCGAGTGATAGTCGAACTCGGCAAGCAGTTCGCGGAATTCCCGGAGATACGCGCCAAGCCGCTCAGGTGCGACGGCTGCGTCTTCCCAACCTTCGTGCGCCTCGCCGCCGCCGACCGGGCGGGCGGCGACGCCGAGCGCGGATTCCCGGACCTCCCAGAGCTTGTGGGCTTCGCGGTCATCCTCGAAGAGCGCCATTTCCGGCGCGTCCTCCCGGGTCGCGAGGTCGTTCATCAGCCCGCGTGCCTGCGCCGTCGCCTCGTCCTTCGTGTCGCCCCCGAATTCGGCGAGCAGCCAGCCGCGTCCCGGTGGCAGGAGCGCGATCTGTTCGGGATTGACGTGCTTGAGCTTCATCATTTCTATGAGCGTGTCGTCCATGCCTTCCACGCCGACGGGGCGGTGCGCCATCACGGCGGGAACGTGATCGGCGGCGTGATACGCATCGTGGTAGCCAAGGACGAGGAGCGTGCGCGCGGGCTTGTCGGGGATCAGCGTCACGGTGGCGCCAAGGACGACGCAGCAGGTGCCCTCGGTGCCAACGAGTGCGTGCGCGACATTGAAACCATGTTCCGGCAGGAGCGCGTCGAGGTTGTAGCCCGAAACCCGGCGCGGGATGTCGACGAACCGGCGCCGGATTTCCACGCCATGCCCGTCGCGCAAGTCGCGCAATTGCCGATAGATCGAGCCTTTGCGCCCACCGGCGGCGATGATCGCATCGAGCGTGGCGTCACTCGTCGGCCCCACGGTCATCCGTTCGCCGTCGTACGTCAGGATGTCAAGCTCGAGCACCTGGTGGCGGGTAAGCGGGCCAGGTCCGTAGAACTGCGACATCACCGAATGCACGCCGCACGAATTGTTGCCGATCATCCCGCCCAGCGTGTTGCGGTTGTGCGTGGCGGGGTCCGGCCCGAAGGTCAGGCCGTGCGCCTTGGCCGCCCGGCGAAGGTCATCGAGCACGCAACCCGGCTCGATGCGGGCGATGCGCCGCTCTGGATCGATCTCGAGGATCCGGTTGAAGTACTTCGAGTAGTCGACAATGACGGCGACATTGCAGGTCTGGCCGGCGAGCGACGTGCCGGCGCCACGCGAAGTGATCGGCGCTCCATGCTCGCGGCAGATCGCCACGGTACGAACGACATCATCGAGGGTGCGCGGCAGCACGACACCGATCGGGACGTGGCGATAATTGGATGCGTCGGTGGACCAGGCGGCACGACTGCCGGTGTCGAAGCGGACTTCGCCGGTAGTCGCCTCGGCGAGATCGCGCGCCAGGGCGCGCGCGTAGCCGGGTTGCGACGGAGTAAAGTCGTGGACGGGGAGGTGCACCGAGCAAAGCTACTCGTCCGATCCGCTGCCCGTCGGGATGACGGCGGACGTGCGGGCCGCACGCCATCCAGATCGGGATCACCCACGGGCATCCGGCAGTTCTCGGCACTCGTGCCCGGGTCGTCGATACCTTGACAGGCTAGGCGTCACCTGCGATGTTACCCAGACAAGCGAGGTAACATCCCATGACCGCTGTTTCCAAGGACCGCCTGCGCGGCACGCTCGATGTCCTGATCCTCAAGACCCTGACCTGGGGTCCGCGACACGGGTACGCCGTGGCGCGCTGGCTCGAGGCCACCACCGGTGACTCCCTCACCATCGAGGAGGGATCGCTCTATCCCGCGCTCTATCGCATGGAGCAACGCGGGTGGATCGAGAGCGAGTGGGGCACGTCGGAGCTGGGGCGCCAGGCCAAGTTCTACCAGCTCACCGCCGCGGGCCGCAGGCAGCTCCGCCTGCAGACCGCCGAGTGGCGCGCGTTTGTCGACGTGGTAGGGCGAGTCCTGCAGCCCGACAGCTGACGCATGCCGTTCCCGTTCTGGTCGCCGGCGCTCCACCGCCGCCTCTTCCGGCGCAACGTCACCGACGCGGTGGCGACCGAGCTCGATTTCCATCTGGCCATGCTGGCTCACGACCTCGAGCGCGGCGGCACCGACCCGGCCGACGCGCGGCGCCTCGCGGCCGCCCGGTTCAACAATCTTGCCAACATCGCGGCCGAATGCCGGACGATCGGCCATGAAACGGAGCGCAACATGCGCCGGACCCTGTACCTGCAGGAATTTCTCGACGATGTCCGTTTCGCCGTGCGCCAGCTGTTGAAGGCTCCCGCATTCGCCATCATCGCGGTCTTCACCCTCGCGCTCGGCATCGGGGCCACGACGGTGATCTTCAGCGCGGTGGACGCCGTGCTGCTGAGACGCTTCGCGTTCGCCAACCCGGACCGCGCCGTGTTCGTCAACGAATCCTTCAAGGGCCAGGACGGCAACGTCTCGGCCGGGAATTATCTCGACTGGGCGGCGATGTCGCACAGCTTCTCGGCCCTCACCGCGGAGGAGTTCCGCAGCTTCAACCTGACCACCCCGGAGGCGCCGGAGCGGGTGCTCGGCGGCAGGGTCACCGCCAACTTCTTCCCGGCGCTGGGCGTGCCACCGCTGCACGGACGGGTATTCACGGCAGCGGACGACGAACCCGGAAACGACGGCGTCGTGGTCCTGGGCGAGGGTCTGTGGCGCTCGCACTTTGGCGGCGATCTCGGCGTGCTTGGCCGCCCGGTGCAACTCGACGGCGAGGTCCGCACCGTGATCGGCATCATGCCGGCGGGCTTTGATCCAACCATCTCGCAGGAAGAGCTCTGGGTGCCGGTTGCCTTCGATGCCGCGCGCCGCGCCGAGCATGACGAGCATTACCTCAACGTGGTCGGCGTGCTCAAGCCCGGCGTGACCCTGCAGCAGGCGCAGCGCGACATGGACCGCGTCTCCCGCATAGAGCGTCAGCGGTTTCCCAAGGATGCATACGGCTCGCACGTGGTTGGCGTGGCGGATTTCATCACGGCACCATATCGCACGCCGCTCCTGCTGCTGCAGGGGGCGGTGCTGCTCGTGCTGCTCATCGCCTGCGGCAACGTCGCCAACCTGCAGCTGGCCCGGAGCAGCTCGCGGGCGCGCGAAATGGCCATTCGCGCGGCAATCGGCGCGGGGCGCGGGCGCATCGTGCGGCAGCTGCTCACCGAGAACCTGTTGCTGGCGGCGTTCGCCGGCGTGATTGCACTGGTGCTCGCCCAGCTGGGCATCGGGGCGCTCCGGGTCAACGCACCGGCCGGCATACCGCGCCTGGAGGAGGCGCACATCGGCTGGACGGTCGCGGTCTTCGCGATCGGTGCGGCCGCGTTGAGTGCGCTGCTCTCCGGACTGATGCCGGCGTTGCAGCTCTCGCGCCGCGACCTGCAGGGCACCCTGCGCGAGTCGGGCCGCCAGAGCCAGGGAACGATCCGCGATCGCGTGCGCACGGCGCTGATCGTCGCCGAAGTGGCCCTGGCCCTGCCGGTGCTGATTGGCGCCGGGCTGCTGCTGCGGAGTGCGACGCACCTGCAGCACGTGGACCCCGGCTTCGACCTGAACAACGTGGTGATGGCCCGCGCCATCCTGCCCGCCGGCTCGCCGGACCAGCACATCCTGGCGATCCAGCGCGTGGTCGACGACCTGTCGCATCGTCCCGGTATCGCCGCGGCCGCGATGACGTCGCAGGCTCCCATGGGCCCCGGAGGCACATCGAACGGGCTGCTCGCCGAAGGCAAGCCGTTCTCGCAGGAGAACCTGGTCCAGTCGCGCCTCCGGCTGGTGACCACGGGCTATCTCGCCACCATGAAGCTGCGGCTCAAGCAGGGCCGCTGGTTCAGCGACCAGGATGCAGCGGGTGCCCCGCTGGTGATGATCATCAGCGAGGCGGTGGCGCGGGCGATGTTTCCCGGTGAGAATCCGATCGGCAAGCGGGTCGGTTGCTGCGCGCCCAACAGTCTCAAGACCGTGATCGGGGTGGTGGGCGACGTGCGCTCCAACGGCCCGGCGCAGGACATCATCCCGGAGTTCTACCTGCCGCTGGGGCAGGCGCCTGCCGACGCGTGGAACTGGATCGGCAACATCATGACCGTCACCGTTCGTGGCACCACGCCGGATCCGGCGGCGGCAACCCAGGCGATACGTGCCGCGGTCCGAACCGTCATGCCAGCGGCTCCGGTGTTCCGCATCACCACCATGCGCGACGCCCTCTCGGCAACCATCGCGGTCGATCACTTCAATACTGTCCTGCTGGTCTCGCTCGGAGTGATCGGCATGCTGCTCGCGGCGATCGGGATCTACGGCGTCGTGGGATATTTCGTGACGCTGCGCACCCACGAGATCGGCGTTCGCATGGCGCTGGGTGCCACCGGAACGCAGGCGCTCCGCCTGCTGGCCTGGCAGGGACTGGTGCCGATCGTGATCGGGCTGGCAATCGGCTCGGGCCTGGCGGTCTCGTCGGCCACGCTGTTGCAGGCCTCGCTCTACGGCGTTTCGGCCCACGATCCACTCACCTATGGCGCCGTGATATCGGTGCTGCTGCTGGCCGGATTTCTCGCGACCGTACTTCCGGCGCGGCGGGCCGCACGCGTGGAACCGATGCAGGCCCTGCAGTAACCAGAGGACTTTCCCGCCGCTCCTATCCGGCTTGCGGCCGCCGCCGCTTCCGCGCAAACGCGCCGGTCGCCCGGGGACGCCCACGACTCGACACGCGGCGCCCCGCAACCACGCCTACGGCTTATTCTATAGGCCGGATTTTCGCGGCGCTGATTCACCCCGTTCGAGGTTCCCCATGCGGCCTTTCCGGTTCGCGCTTCACGTGCTGGCCTGTGTTACGACCATCATCCTGCTGCCGGGAGGTTCCGCGGCTGCCCAGGGCGCAGATCCGGCGGCCGAACGCCCCGGGCGAGATCCGAAGCAGCCGATCGATTCGGCCTATACGCGGAAAATCCGCGAGTACACCACCGAGTCGTTCTTCCTGTCGCCGCTGGTCGATTACCTGCCGGCCTCGAAGACGGTGCCGACACCCCAGGCCACGCTTGGCGACATCGCCGGTTCTCCCAATAAGCTGGCGTACTCCAGGGAAGTGTACGCCTACATGCGTTCGCTGGCCGCGGCGAGCCCCCGGGTCCGTGTCTACTCGATCGGCACGACGGAGGAGGGCCGCGAGATGATCGCGGTGGCGGTGGCGTCGGAGGCGTTGTTCGCGAAGCTCGACCAGAACAAGGCCAACCTCGCGAAGCTGGCCGATCCGCGCACCATCCACATGGACGACGCCGAGGCGGAGCGCCTGGCCGAGAGCACGGCACCCGTCTACTACATCACCGGGACGATCCATTCCACCGAAGCTGGTGCGCCGTCGGCGCTGATGGAGCTGGCCTACCGCCTGGCGGTGGATGAGAGTCCGTATGTTCGCAACATTCGCGAGCACCTCATCACGCTGATCACGCCGATCGTCGAGGTGGATGGGCGCGATCGCATGGTGGATCTGTACAACTGGCACGTCAAGCATCCCGGCGAGACGGCTCCCGGCCTCATCTACTGGGGACACTACGTCGCGCACGACAACAACCGCGACGCCATGGGGTTGACGCTCAAGCTCTCGCAGAACGTGCTCGACGCCTACCTGGGGTGGAACGCGCAGGTCCTGCACGACCTGCACGAATCGGTGGCCTACCTGTACGACAACACCATCGGCGACGGGCCGTACAACGCGTGGCTCGATCCGCTGCTGACCAACGAATGGCAGATGATCGGCTGGAACAACGTCCAGGAGATGACCCGCTTCGGCATGCCCGGCGTCTTTGCGCACGGAGACTTCGACACGTGGTCGCCCGGTTACCTGATGTTCATGGCGGCGACCCACAACGGGATTTCCCGCCTCTACGAAACCTTCGGCAATGGCGGCACCGCCGAGACGATGGATCGCACGCTGTCTCCGAGCGAGACGGAGCGGACCTGGTTCAAGCAGGACCCGCCGTTGCCGCGCGTGAAATGGTCGATGCGGGACAACAACAATTACGAGGAGACCGGGCTGCTGGTGTCGCTCAGTTACTTCGCGAACAATCGTCGCCAGTTCCTGCGGAACTTCTACGAGAAGGCGAAGCGCTCGATCGCGAAGCCGCATGCCGAGGGCCCCGCCGCCTATGTACTCTCGGCGAACGACCCGCGCCTCGGGGCGCAAGCCGAACTCCTGCGCGTGCTCCAGAAGCAGCACGTCGAGATTTCCCGCGCCACCGCCCCGTTCAGCGTCACGCTGCCGGCCCGCCGCGCGCCGCGGAGTGGCGGGCGGGGCGGGCGCAGCGGTGACGCCGACAGCGCGGCGGGCGGCCGCGGTGCGGGCGCCCCTGCCGCCGACACCACGGCGACGCGAGAGGTCCGGCAATTCCCGGCGGGCAGCTACATCGTGCGGATGGACCAGCCGTATTCGCGCATCGCCGATGCGCTCCTCGATTACCAGTACTGGAGCCCGACCGACCCGCAGAAGCGTCCCTACGACGATACCGGGTGGACCTTCCCGGAAGGTTTCGCGGCGCCGGCGGTGCGCGTGGTCGATGCCAAGGTCCTCGATGTTCCCATGGAGCGCGTCAACGGCGAGGTGCGCGCCAGGGGCGGCGTGTCCGGGAGCGGCGCCGTGTTTGCCATCAATCACGACGGCGACAACGCGCTCGCGACCCTGCGCTACCGCTTCAAGGACGCCGATTTCGAGGCGGCGGAGGAACCATTCGATGCCGACGGGGTGAAGTTCAACCGTGGGTCGTTCCTGATCCGTGGCGTGCCGGTCGCCGATCTCGACAGGGCGGCAGCGGAACTCGGCGTGCCGGTGCACGCGCTCCCGGCCGCCCCGCCGGTGAAGACGCATCCACTCCGGGCGGCGCGCGTCGCCATCATGCATACCTGGGGCGGAACGCAAACCGAGGGGTGGTGGAGGCAGGCGTTCGACCTGCTGCACATCCCCTACGACTACATCAGCGTCCAGGACGTGGCGAAGAGCGCCGATCTCAACATCAAGTACGACGTCATCATCTTCGGACCCGGCAGCGGCGGCACCCAGGGCATCATCGACGGCATGCCGATGTGGCGCAATCCGATGCCGTGGAAGAATTCGCCCGAAACGCCCAACATCGGGACCTGGGCCCAGACCGACGACATCCGACCCGGCCTGGGGTACGACGGCGTGGAGCACCTGCGTGAATTCGTGAAGCGCGGCGGCGTGTTCATCGGCGTCAACAACAGCGCCGACTTCGCCATCGCGCTCGGAATGACCAACGGCGTGAGCAGCAACCAGGCGCGCAGCAAGGTGGTCGGCAGCCTGCTCCGCACCAGACTCGTCGATGAACGTAGCCCGATCGCGTATGGGGTTCCCGACAATCTTGCCGTGTACAGCGAGGACGGCGAAAGCTTCGGTGTCAGCAGCTCGCGTGGCGGGCGTGGTGGCGGCGGTGGCGGGAATGCGCCCGGTCGGGCGACCGGTCGCGGCACGCCCGACGACCCGGACGTGGTGCAGGGGAGGCTGGCACTCGATCCGCGATTCGAGGCGCCGGTTCGCCCGACCGTGCAGCCCTGGCAACTTGCGCCGGTCACCGACGACCAGATGCGGAACCCGCTGAATCTCATTCCGCCCGGCCAGCGTCCGCGCGTAATCCTGCGATTCAGCGACCAGCGCGAACTGCTGGTGTCGGGATTGCTCGACGGGGGCAGCGAGATCGCCCAGCGTCCGGTCGTGGTCGACTCGCCGATGGAGAAAGGCCATGTCGTGTTGTTCGCCAACAACCCGATCTATCGTGGCGAGACGATCGGCAGCTATTTCCTCGTGTTCAATACGCTGCTCAATTTCGATCATCTCGACGCCGGCCGGAAACTGGATGCGAAATGACTGACGCGGGGAGCGCGTCCCTCGATGCGGTGATCGCCACGGGCGAACTGGCGGAGCGACCCGCACGGCAGCCCGATCTGGCACGCGAAAACCTCGCGTTCCTGCAGCTGGCCGCCGAAATGGGGCATCCGTCTCGCCACCTCCTGCAGCGGATCGTGGAGGTGACCCTCGATCTCTGCGGCGCGGGTTCTGCCGGACTCAGCATCATCGAACATCGGGACGGCAAGGAGCGATTCCGCTGGCATGCGGTCGCCGGATTGCTTCGCGACAGCCTGTGGAGCGTGGCACCGCAGGAATCTTCGCCCTCCGCCATCACGGTCGCGCGCAACGCGGTCCAGTTGTTCGTGCGCCCGGACCGGCATTTCCGCGGCATGGCCGAGGTGAAGCCACCGATTCTCGAGGTGCTGCTCGCGCCGTTCCCCGTAAACGGCCGCCCTGCCGGTACGATCTGGGCCGTGGCCCACGACCGCGAGCGGCACTTCGACGCCGAGGACGCCCGCCTGCTCGGCGACCTGAGCCAGGTCGCAGCACCGGCGTACCACGCGTACTGCATCATCGAGGGGCTTCGGGACTCCAACCGGAGGAAGGACGAGTTTCTCGCCGTGCTGAGCCACGAGTTGCGCAATCCCCTTGCCGCCATGAGCAACTCGATCAAGTACCTGGTGAAAGCCGTGCCGCTCGAGGGCGATCCGCAGCGGGCGCGGAACGTCGTTCAACGCCAGCTGGCACAGGTCATCCGGCTCAGCGATGACCTGCTCGACGTGTCGCGCATCGGGCACGGCACGCTCGAACTGCGCCGCGAGCGGACCGACCTGGTGAGCGCGGCACGCCTGGGCCGCGAGGCTGCGGCCCCGGCACTCGCCGAATACGACCGTGAGATCAACGTCACCCTTCCGGATGGGCCGATGTGGGTCGAAGGCGACGCCACGCGGCTTTCACAGATCGTCACGAACCTGCTCACCAACGCTGCCCGGCGCACCCGTTCCACCGGCACGGTGTCGCTCACCCTGCGAGCCGACGGCGGCGACGCCGTCTTGCTGGTGTCGAGCGAAACCGATCGAGTCGCCACCGGATGGTCGGAGCCCGACTCCGACCGCTACGGCGTGCCGATGCGCCCCGAGCCGGCGACCGGACCACAGGGGATCGGGCTTACGCTGGTGCGAAACCTTACGGAACTGCACGGCGGCAGCGTCGCCACGGTGAGCGTCGGCAGCGGGATCGACAATGGATTCGCGGTGCGCCTTCCGCTACTCGGCGTCGTCGGTGTCATCGCCTCCGAGCCCATCGAATCGCGGCCCGAGGACGTCGTTCCCCAGGAGCGGCCGCGCCGGGAACGGGTACTGATCATTGACGATTCCGTCGATGCATCGGACAGTCTCGCCATGCTCCTGCGGTCCTGGGGTTACGCCGTCCGTACCGCCCAGGGTGCCTCGGCCGGCCTGCGGCTGGAATGGGAATTCGAGCCGCAGGCGGTGATTCTCGACATCGAAATGCCCGGCAAGAATGGCTACGAAGTGGCTGCGGAGCTGCGCGTTCGCCGGCGCCGCGACCTCCTGCTCATTGCACTGAGCGGACATGCCCGTGAGGAGGACCGCACCCAGTCGCTGGAGGCCGGGTTCGACCATCACCTCACCAAGCCCGCCAACGTCGACATGCTCAAGCGGTTGTTGTCGTGAATTGCCGGTGCTCGTGCGAGTGCCGTCCCCACCGAGCGTCCTAGCTGCCACAACCGCGAGATCCTGAAAGGACTGGTCCCTCCATGGCGAAAAAATCCTCGGTGTCGGCACCCGATTCGTCTCCGGTGTCGCGCAAGCAGCTGATCGAACTCCTGAACCAGGACCTGGCGCGCGAATACCAGGCCATCATCGCCTACATCGTCTATTCGCAGGTGCTCAAGGGCGCCGAGTACATGTCGATTGCGGCGGAACTCGAGAAGCACGCCGGCCAGGAGCTGGCGCACGCCCTGCTCATCGCCAAGCAGATCGACTATCTCGGCGGCAGCCCGACCGTGACGCCGAACCTGGTAAAGACGTCGATCCGGGCCAGGGAAATGCTGCGATTCGACCTCGAGAACGAACGGCAGACCATCCTGCAGTACCGTGCCCGCATCAAGCACTGTGAAGCACTCGGTGAATACGCCATGGCCGAGCACATCCGGGAGATCCTCAAGGAAGAGCAGGAGCATCTCATCGATCTCGCCACCGCACTCGGCGAGGACCCGCCGGACCTGTCCCCGCCGAAAGGCGGCAAGTAGACGTGGGGCGCGTTTGCGGAGTTGCGCTGCTGCTGGGAGTGGTGGCGACCGCGGGCTGCGCTACGCACTCGCGCGCGACAACGGCACCGGCACCGGCGACGGCCATCTCCCCCGCCGCAAGGAACGACATTCACTGGTTTCGCTCCTCGGCCGAGTATCGCGGCATCACCATTGAAGTCTATCGCGCCGCCGCCGCGCGACTGCCAGATCTGGCGCGCGGACTTGGCGCCGGCACCTGGGCCGTGATTCTCGATGCCGACGAGACCGTGCTGGACAACTCCCTGCACGAGCGCCGGCTGGCGGACCGCAATGAGAGTTTCACCGAATCGGAATGGACGCGCTGGGTGCGCGAAGGTGCGGCGACGGCCATCCCGGGAGCGGTGGACTTCACGCGCCTGGTGCACCGCCTTGGCGGCCGCGTTGCCATCGTGACCAACCGAGCCGATTCCCTCTGCGCGCCCACCCGCGAGAATTTGCGCGCCGTCGGAATCGAGGCCGACATCGTGCTCTGCCAGCCCGGAACGGAGAGCGACAAGAACCCCCGCTTTGAACGGATTCAGCACGGTACCGCGGTGAGCGGCGTCCCGGCGCTCGACGTGGTGGAATGGGTGGGAGACAACATCCAGGACTTTCCGAACCTCAATCAGTCCATCCGCGACACGCCGGGGAGGTACGCCGATTTCGGCTTGCGGTTTTTCCTGCTGCCGAATCCGATGTACGGTTCGTGGACGCGGAACGCGGAACCGTGACGGTGCTAGGTACTAGCTACTAGCTGCTAGCTGCTGGCTACTAGCTGCTAGCTACTAGCTACTAGCTACTAGCAGCTAGCAGCCAGCAGCTAGCAGCCAAAAGCAGCCAACCGCCTCCCCTAGCACTCCGCTGCTCCTCGCAGTATCGTTCACATATGAATCGTCTCAAGTCGCCTCGCGTCAACGCCGACCAGGTGATGTTCTCGTTGCTGGGAGCGGCGCACGCATTGGAAGACCGGCTGGAACTGGCGCTCGGTGGGGTCGGTCTCTCGATGTCGAAGCTGGGCGTGCTGACGCAGCTGGTCGAAACCGGTGAACCGCTGGCGCTCAGCGAGCTGGCGGCACGCCTGAGTTGCGTGCGCTCCAACATGACGCAGCTGGTGGACCGGCTCGAGGCTGACGGCCTGGTGCGCCGAGTTGACGACGTCACCGACCGGCGCAGCGTGCGGGCGGTGGTCACCAAGCTGGGCGAGGAGCGCCAGGCGGTGGGTGCCCGCGAGCTGGAGCGAGTGCGGGAGGAATTCTCGGCGGCGTTACCGCTTCCGGACCGCGCGGCACTGGCCAAGGCGCTCGCGGCATTGACACCGTGAGTTACATCGACCGGCACCTCCTTCCCGGCGAGGTCGTTGCCTATCGGACCCGGCTGCACTGGAAGATCTTTGTGGTGCCGGTGCTGGTGTCGCTGGGGCTGGTGGCGCTGGCGCTCTGGGCGTTGTCGGCCGACCGCCGGGTCCTGGCAATCCCCCCGATCGTGATTGCGCTGGTGCTGCTTCTCGCCGCGTGGATCCGGCGCCGCAGTTCCGAGTTTGCGGTGACCAACAAGCGCGTGATCATCAAGCTCGGCGTGATGACGACGCGCTCGATGGAGTTGCTACTCCCCAAGATCGAAGGCATCACGGTATCACAGAGCCTCATGGGACGGATGTTCGGTTTCGGCGAGATCGTGGTTACCGGCAGCGGCGGCACGCAGGAGCCGTTCGACAACATCCAGTCACCGCTCGATTTCCGTCAGGCAGTGCAAGCAGCGACAGCGCAGTAGGAAGGTCCCTCGAAAAGGTGGATTCCGATGTCTTCTCGTAAGGTCAGCCGGCGCGAGTTTGTAGGCGGGACGGCCAGTGCGGCGCTGAGCGCCATGATCGTTCCGCGTCACGTGCTCGGACGCGGCTTTCAGGCGCCCAGCGACACCCTCAACATTGCGATTGCCGGATGCGGCGGTCAGGGAATGGAAAACGCATCCAACCTGACGAGCCAGAACATCGTCGCGTTGTGCGATGTCGACTTCGGCTACGTGGATCGCTCGCTGGCCGGCCGGCTGCGGATCGTCGACGGGAAGGAGCCGGGTGAGAATTCGCTCAAGTTGCGCGACCAGTTCATGGCGGCGAAACGCTACGCCGATTTTCGCGAGATGCTGGACAAGCAGAAGGACATCGATGCCCTGGTCGTGGCGACCCCCGACCACGCCCATGCGATCATCGCCAAGTCGGCAATGGAACTCAAGAAGCATGTGTATGTGCAGAAGCCGCTCACCCATTCCGTCTACGAAGCGCGCCGGCTCAAGGAACTGGCCAGGAGCAGCGGCGTCGTCACGCAGATGGGAAACCAGGGCCACTCCGGCAACGACGCGCGGCTGATCAACGAGTGGGTCCAGGCCGGATTGATCGGACCGGTGCACGAGGTGCACGTCTACACCAATCGCCCGATCTGGCCGCAAGGCATCCCGCGGCCCGGCCGTCCGGTGCCTCCGATGCAGAATCCGTCGAGCACTCCCGACGTGTACGCGCCCGGCGGCCCCAAGCTCCAGGCGGGCGCGCCGGAATGGGGGCGCGGCGACATCAGCAATCTCGTGGCGCAAGGATTGTGGAACGCGAACTACTCGCCGCCGGCATCACTGAACTGGGAGCTGTACACGGCGCCGTGCGCCCACGACGTCGCCTACCATCCGATCTATCATCCGTTCAACTGGCGCGGTTGGACCGATTTCGGTGTCGGTGCCCTGGGCGACATGGGGGCACACCTGATCGACCACCCCTATTGGGCGCTCGGACTGACGGCACCCACCAGCATCGAGGCAACTTCGACGCCGTGGGGCGGCGGGTCGCGGAATCCGGCTTCCTATCCGCTCGCCATGACCGTGCACTACGAATTCGCGGCGCGCGGCAAGCAACCACCCGTCCGGTTGAGCTGGTACGACGGCGGACTCTATCCGCCGCGCCCGGCGCAGCTGCCGGATGATGTGACACTCAACGCCGAAGGCGGCGTGTTCATCGTGGGGGAGAAGGGTGTCCTGCTCCATGAGACCTACGGCCGCCGGCCGCAGCTCTTCCCGGTCGAGCTGATGCAGAAGACGGCCGCGGTACCGCAGACCTATCCGCGGATCACGGTCTCGCACGAAATGAACTGGGCCGAAGCGTGCAAGGGCCAGGGCAAGGCCACTTGCCCGTTCGAGTACGCGTCGGGTCTCACGGAGACCATGCTGCTCGGCATCGTGGCATTGCGTGCGGGCCAGGGCCGGAAGATCCTCTACGACGCCACCACGATGACCATCACCAACGCGCACGCGGGCAATCCGAACGCGCCGGATCCGAATCAGTTCCTCAAGCCGGGCTACCATCCCGGCTGGGAAGTCTGAGGGCAGCGGCAGACCGCCCGCGATCCGGCATCGCGAGGGACAACACCAGGCGCTGGCCCGGGCTGAAAACCCGGTGCCAGCGCCCATTCAATTATCCGGTGCCGGCGTTCCGCTCCTCAAGCCGAGGCCCAGGCCGACGATTTTTCCTTGCGCATCCATGAGCCAGCGGATGACCAGCGGATCGCCCGCCTCCAGCTTGGTGAATTCCGCCTCGTGCCAGAACTGCAACACGCCCTTGCGGCGCGTCATTTTTTCCACCAGGACCTTGCGCTCGGTTCCCGCCTGTTCCGACACCAGCTGACTATTTGCAATGAGCTGCGTCGTGCCGCCCGCCTTCAGGAAGGTTCCCATGTCCATCGCTCCGGCGAGAGAATCGGCGTCGGAGTGAAGAAACCAGCGCGTGTACGTGCGGCCCAGGCTGATGAATCGGGCTTCCTCGGCGGGACTGAGCGGGGCGGGAGAGGGCTGCGCTGGGGGTGAGACCTGTGCGCTGAGCGGAGCGGCCGCCAAGATGGCTGCGCTCGCAATTGAACAAACTCGAGTTGACATCCAGTAGTCTCCGGTCTGGGTGGAGATACCAACGTTTCCGGATGTGCAAATGTTTCAGGTTGCATCACTGGCGGATGGGTCGGCGGCATGGCGAGGGAGAAAGCAAAACGGCCGGCTCACCGAGTGGTGAGCCGGCCGTCCGGCGTCTTGGCCCGAAGGCCGCAACGAGCTAGGCCTTAGCGGCCGAGCTTCACGACGTTCTCAGCGGCCGGGCCCTTGGCGCCCTGGACGATGTCGAACTCGACGCGCTCCCCTTCGGAGAGCGACTTGAAGCCCTGGGCCTGGATCGCCGAGTGGTGAACGAAGCAATCCTTTTCACCGTTCTCGGGGGTGATGAAACCGAAGCCCTTCGCGTCGTTGAACCACTTTACTGTGCCGGTTGTACGCATGCTGTCCTGCTCCTGAATGATGGTGTAATCGGAGTCCCGGACGATGCCGTACTGACCGACTACAGGTTCGCGATCATACCCTCGCGGCGGGTCGGTTTCCGCGTCGGGCGGCAATTTGCCGCTCGTGCGCACGATCGGAGAAACTCAAAGGGGACCGGCTGAACGCCGATCCCCTAATAGCGTTCCCCTGAAACCTTTCCCATGGTCCGGAATGGCCCATGGTGATCGTAGAATACAAAGCAAACGCCCCGCTGCGATTTGCGCAATGGGGGGAGCGGGGCGGGGAGGGCGGCTTCTGGCTGATGGCTACTGGCTGCTGGCTGCTGGCTACTGGCTGCTGGCTACTGGCTGCTCCCCGCGAGAAATCCGCCACCCGGTGGCAACGGAGGGTGGTTTTCGGCAGCGGAGCAGCCCGCAGCTAGCAGCCAGCAGCTAGTAGCTAGTAGCTAGCTTTCCGCGATGCGCCTCGACGGCATTCACCACATATCCTGCATTACCGGCGACGCCCCCGGGAACCTGGCTTTCTATACTGGCGTCCTCGGCTTGCGCCTGGTCGCCAAGACGGTGAACCAGGACGACCCGTATGTCTACCATCTGTTCTACGCCGACGAGGACGGATCGCCTGGCGCCGACCTGACTTTTTTCGAGTATCCGGGTGCTCTCCGCGGACGCGCGGGCGCCGGCATGATCTACCGTATCACCCTCAGGGTTCGCTCCCCGGCCGCGCTGGATTTCTGGGAATCGCGGTTGCGGGCACACGGGACCGCAGCGACCCGGCACGATGATCGACTTCGATTCGACGACCCGGAGGGGCTCGGGCTCGAGCTGGTTGCGACGCTCTCGCCGGATGCGCCGCTCATCGCCCGGCACCCCGAGATACCGGGTGAGCATGCGCTGTGCGGCTTCGATTCCGTGCGCGCGTACGGCGGCAGGGTGGCCAGCACGCGGCGGCTGCTCGAAGAGGTGATGGGCGCGACGACATCGAGCGAGTTCCAGTGGGAGCTGCATGGTGCCGGCCGGCACGGAAGCATTGCATACGACGCTCCGCCCACCTTGCCGGGTAGGGCCGGTGCCGGCACGGTGCACCACATCGCGTGGGCGACCGAACCGGCCGAGCATCAGGCGTGGCTCGATCGATTGCACCAGGGCGGAGTGTCGTCGACTCCGATCATCGATCGATATTACTTCCGGTCGATTTACTTCCGCGAACCCAGCGGCGTGCTGTTCGAGCTGGCGACCAAGGGACCGGGTTTCACGGTGGACCTGCCGGTCGAGCGCCTGGGTCGTGAACTGGTGTTGCCGCCGCTGCTTGCGGGCCGCCGGGCCGAGATCGAGGCACAGCTCACGCCGTTACCCGACCCGCGCGCCACATGGTCGTGACGGCAGTCTGTCGCCGCTGTCGTCCAACGGGAGGGACCGACTGGTGACCGCGCCCGAAGCGCACGAACATCACTTCACCGCGCCGGAGGCCGTGCGCGACGTCGTCATCGGCATGTCCGACGGACTCACCGTGCCGTTTGCGCTGGCCGCCGGCCTATCCGGTGCGATTGCCCAGAGCAGTATCGTGATTACGGCCGGGCTGGCCGAAATCGCCGCAGGCGCGATCGCCATGGGGCTGGGTGGCTACCTCGCCGCTCGCAGCGACGCGGAGCATTATGCCAGCGAGTTGACGCGTGAGTACCGCGAGGTCGCGGTGGTGCCGGACAAGGAGGCGCAGGAGGTGGTCGACGTGTTCTCGGGATACGGCGTCACACCCGAGGAAAGCGCGGCCGTGATCGCCTCGTTCCGCAAGCGGCCCGACGACTGGGTTCGCTTCATGATGCGCTTCGAGCTGGGACTCGAGGAGCCGCATCCGCAGCGCGCGCTGCAGAGCGCCGCGACGATCGCGGTGTCCTATCTCGTGGGCGGGATGATCCCGTTGTCGGCGTATTTCGCGACGCCCGACGTTCCCCGTGCATTGCACTGGTCCATCGGCATCACGCTTACCGCGCTGGCGGTCTTCGGCTGGATCAAGGGTTACTTCACCGGAGCTCCCAAGATTCGTAGCGCGATCCAGACCCTGGTGGTTGGTGGCGTTGCCGCGGCGGCTGCATTCCAGCTTGCCCGGCTGGTCAACGGCCGATGACCGGCATCGATCCCCGCGTCGACGTGGGCCACGTCCACCTCAAGGTGGCGGACCTGGATCGCGCGCTGGCGTTCTGGCACGGCGTGCTGGGTTTCGACATCCAGCAGCGCATGGGGAGCAGCGCGGCATTCATCAGCGCGGGCGGATACCATCATCACATCGCGCTGAACACCTGGGAAAGCGCCGGAGGATCGCCACCGCCGCGGGGGGCCACCGGGCTATATCACGTGGCGATCCGGTACCCCGATCGCGCCGCACTGGCCGATGCCCTGCGCCGGGTGATCAATGCCGGCATTCCACTGGATGGCGCGTCCGATCACGGCGTGAGCGAGGCGTTGTACCTCCGCGATCCGGACGACAACGGCGTCGAGCTGTATCGGGACCGGCCGGAAGCCGAGTGGCCGCGCGGCCCGGACGGCAAGCTGCAGATGACCCTGCACCCGCTCGATGTACGGAAACTGCTGGCGGAAGCGCCGATGAAGAGTGCCTCGTGATGCCGGCATGGTCGAGGGTGGTGCGAGGTCCCGCGGCGCTCGCCGCCACCATTGCCGGTGCGGGATGGCTATGCGCGCCGCTCGCCGCGCAGCAGAAGGTTCCGCTGGTGCTGAATCACCTTGTCATCGTGCTGGATTCGGCGACCTACGGGGACGTGCGCAACTCGCCGTTCATGCGGGAGCAGTTTGCCGGGCACGACAGTACCGAAGTCTCCGCGGTCGGAAGTCGCGCGGCGACCCGGTACTTCGGCAAGTACAACTACTTCATGCTGGTGCATCCAGCCGGCCGGGTGGCGCTGGCCGGCGACGTCGAGATCGTGCTTGGCGTCGAAGCCCCGGGAGCCTTGCCGGCGTTGGCGCAAGCGGCAGGATTGAGGCGCGGTCAGTCCTATCCCCCTCGCGATTTTGACGGACCGCAGGAGAATCTTTCGGAACCGGCGGATTTCCTGCGCGGCGTCGACGACGTGGCGTGGCCGGCGGGTGACGACTCCACCTCCAGTCATGCCCGGTTTCGCATCATGCAGTACGGCGACGCCATGGCAACGCGGCTGGCGCGGTTCGATTCGTTGCCGGCAGCAAACCGCACCAATGTGCGTTTCCTCGCCCGTTACTATCAGCCGCACCGGCTGCTCTCGCACCTCTCCGGTGCAACGCTCGCGATTCCCGCTGCCGACATTGCGAAGATCGCGCGCGTGCTCGAGCGAGACAGCGCGACCGTGCTGCATGAGGGCGAGGGCGTGATCGTCAAGCTCGACGGCTTCACGCTGCACCTCATTCCGTCGTGGACCGGCGCCGGGGTGAAGCAGCTGCAGTTCGCGCTGACCCGGGAAGCGATGGCCAATCCGGTCTACCGCTTCGGGCCGCATTCGCAGCTCAGGTTCGGTCCCGGGCCGATCGCGGTGTGGGACTTCAATCAGTGACCGTCGAGACGGCGACGTTCGGCGGCGGCTGTTTCTGGTGCCTGGAGGCGGTGTTCGAGCGGCTTCAGGGCGTGGAGCGCGTGGTGTCCGGCTATGCGGGCGGACGGCGGCCCGATCCCAGCTACGAGCAGGTTTGCACCGGGGCGACCGGCCATGCGGAAGTGATCCAGGTGCGTTTCGACCCGGGCCAGATATCCTATCGCGAACTCATCGACCTCTTCTTTGCCTTCCACGATCCCACCACCCTCAACGCCCAGGGTCCCGACACCGGGACCCAGTACCGGTCGATCATTCTGACCAGCTCGGCCGAGCAGGAGGCGGTCGCGCGCGCGGCCATTGCCGACCTGGGCCGCGACGATGCGTTCGGAGCTCCGATCGTGACCGAGGTCAAGCCGCTTGACGCGTTCTGGCCAGCCGAGGCGTACCACCAGCAGTATTTTCAGCGGAATCCCGCCCGGGCCTACTGTGCGGCGATGATCGCTCCCAAGATGGCCAAGCTGCGGCGAAGCTACGCCGCGCGCCTCAAGCCGGAGCAACCTCAGGGGAGGAGCGGGTGACGGAACCGAAGGCGACGGGCATCGACAAGGTGAAGAAGAAGACCTTCGAGTGGATCCGCGCCGCGGCCTGGGCGATCGGCATCTGGCTCCTGCTCAGCACCTTCATCGTGCAGGCGTACTTCATCCCCTCGCCGAGCATGGAAACGACCCTCATGGTCGGCGACGTGCTCTTCGTCAACAAGTTCCTCTTCGGCGCCAAGATCCCGTTCATTCACGCCCACCTTCCCGCGATCCGCCAGCCGCGCCGCGGAGACATCGTGGTGTTCATCTCGCCCATCGAGGACTCGATCCTCGTGAAACGCCTGATCGGCATTCCGGGTGACACGTTGCAGATGAAGTCCGGGGTCCTGTATCGCAACGGCAAGGCGCTCGAGGAACCGTATGCGCAGTCACTGAGCCCGGAGTTCACCGAGGATTCGGTGACCCGCGGCGAAATGCGCGCGCTGCAGCTGCCGCACTATATCGGCCCCGACCCGGCGCACTACCTGCCGGACGTGCATGAGTGGGGGCCCATCGTTGTGCCTCGCGATTCGCTCTGGATGATGGGCGACAACCGCGACCGGTCGCGCGACTCGCGGTTCTGGGGGTTCACGCCGCGTGGCAACGTGCGTGGCACGCCGGTCATCATCTACTACAGCTGGGACTCCAGCAGCTATCGCCCGCTCCCCTTCTTTACGGCGACCCGGTGGAGCAGGATTTTTCACGTGCCACGGTGAGGGACGAGAGACGAGAGACGAGAGACGAGAGACGTGGGACGTGAGACGGGCGCGATCCGTTCGGAGTCAGCGGCGTCAGCGGTGCTCGTCTCTCGTCTCTCGTCTCTCGTCTCTCGACCTAGTGGCATCGTCGGATCGCACCAATATCTTTAGGCAACCGCCAACGCCCTCAGGTCACGCCCGCCTCAACAAGGACGGTTCACGATGTCTGCAGCGTACCGACGAATTATCGCAGTCATCATTGCGTTGGTTGTCGCGATCGTGATCATCCGCCTGCTCGAAGAACTCGCCCAGCAGGTGACGATGCCGCCGGGAGAGGACTACCGGACGGCGCTCGAGCGCGGGGAACTGCCCTTCGCCTCGTTTGCCCTCGTGCTGTGCGGCTGGTGGCTGGCGGCATACGCCGGCAGCCGCCTCGCGGCGGGGATCGGCCGCGCGCGCGCATCCTCGCTGGTGTTCGCCCTCGTGTTCACGCTGGTGATCATCCGGGAGCTCATGCTGGTGCCCCACCCCACCTGGATGTGGATCGGCGGCGCCCTCGGAGTACCCTTGCTGGCACTCGGCGCGACCGGGGAAAGCATCACGATTCGTGGGGCTTGAACGTCCGTCGGTCGTCTCCTGTGCGTCCCGATGCACTGGAGAAGCGCACCATGACGTTTCGTCCCAGCCTCCTGGTCGGCCTGTGCCTGGCGCTGCCGGCGGTCGCTACCGCGCAAGTGAAGGACTCGACGCCCAAGCCGCCGCCCGCGCGGCGCACGCCGGCCACGCGGTCGATCACGGTCACCTACACCGATAACGCCTTCGCCGCACCGGACGTCGTTCCGGCCGGCGTCAGCACGATCACGGCCATCAATCAAGGCAAGGAACTTCACCAGGCCGTGCTGGTGCGCATCGACTCCGGCCGCACGATGCAGGATCTCCTTCCGGTACTGAAAGCCCCGGCGCCACTC
>Ga0070711_100000406_pt1 | contig 22315 bp, 22 predicted proteins | sample LARL53metaG_FD_65452 | JGI IMG/M metagenome (GOLD analysis project Ga0070711, IMG submission 65452) | Corn, switchgrass and miscanthus rhizosphere microbial communities from Kellogg Biological Station, Michigan, USA - LAR L5-3 metaG | ecosystem: Host-associated > Plants > Roots > Rhizosphere ... | reverse complement strand
ACCGGCGGGCGGCTGTGAGCCCGCCGATGACATACGCAGGAGGCAGCGATGGCTCAGGAGCAGACCAAGCGTGGCGGTGGTGGCGGCGAGGACGACGACCTCACCGGCAGCACGGCCGCCGGGCAAGAGCGTCGCGAGAAGCTGGCCGAGGAAACCGACGACCTGCTGGACGAGATCGATGACGTTCTCGAAGAGAACGCCGAGGACTTCGTGCGCGCGTACGTCCAGAAGGGTGGACAGTGACCTGGCCGCATCGCGAGCAGCTGGCCTTTCCCACCCCGATCTACCACCACAACCCGGTAGCACCTTCCGTCCCTGTGGACTTGTCGTCCTTTTCTGAACTCCTGCGCCGTCAGGCGCCCGAACTTTTGCCCATGAACCGGTCGGGTCCCGTCGATGCGGTGCCCTCAGGGGCGCTGCCGCACGGCACCACGATCGTCGCGCTGAAATACCCCGGCGGCGTGGTGATCGCCGGCGACCGGCGCTCAACTCAGGGCAACATGATCGCCGGTCGGGATGTGCAGAAGGTGTACATCACCGACGACTACACGGCGACCGGGATCGCAGGCACGGCGGCGATCGCGGTGGAGTTCGCCCGGCTGTACGCCGTCGAACTCGAGCACTACGAGAAGACCGAAGGTGTGCCACTGACCTTCCGTGGCAAGGTGAACCGGCTGGCGACCATGGTGCGCGGCAACCTCGGCGCGGCGCTGCAGGGCTTCGTCGCGCTGCCGCTTTTGGCGGCCTACGACCTCAACGACCCGGATCCGCGGGCCGCCGGCCGGATCGTGTCGTTCGATGCCGCCGGTGGTTGGAACATCGAGGAAGAGGGTTACCAGTCGGTGGGCTCGGGCTCGATCTTCGCGAAATCCTCGATAAAGAAGCTTTACTCGCGGGTCGTCGACGCGGACTCCGCCCTGCGGGTGGCCGTGGAAGCGTTGTACGACGCGGCCGACGACGACTCCGCGACGGGCGGCCCCGATCTGGTTCGCGGCATCTATCCGACCGCTGTGATCCTTGCCGCCGAGGGCGCCGACGATGTGGCGGAGCAGCGCATTGCGGCGTTGGCCCGTGAGGTCATCGAAAGCCGCTCGCGTAAAGATACTTTCGGTCCCGATAGTGCTGCTGAGTCGCACGATGCGCGGGGAGATTCGTGAGCTTTCCATATTTCATCTCGCCTGAGCAGGCGATGCGCGAGCGTTCGGAGCTCGCGCGCAAGGGCATTGCCCGCGGCCGCAGTGTGATCGCGCTGGCGTACTCCGGCGGCGTGCTGTTCGTCGCTGAGAACCCGTCGCGGTCGCTGCAGAAGGTTAGCGAGCTCTACGACCGCGTCGGGTTCGCGGCTGTCGGCCGGTTCAACGAGTTCGACAACCTGCGCCGCGGCGGTATCCAGTTCGCCGACACCCGCGGCTACGCCTATGACCGCCGCGATGTGACGGGTCGACAACTGGCCAATGTGTACGCGCAGACGCTCGGCACGATCTTCACCGAGCAGGCGAAGCCCTACGAGGTCGAGTTGTGCGTGGCCGAGGTCGCCCACTATGGGGAGACCAAAGCGCCTGAGCTGTACCGGATCACGTACGACGGGTCGATCGCCGACGAACCACACTTCGTGGTGATGGGCGGGACCACTGAGCCGATCATCACGGCGCTGAACGCGTCCTTCACCGAGAACGCCGGCCTGTCGGAGGCGGCCAGGATCGCGATCGAGGCGCTGAAGGCGGGCGCCGGCAACGGCGGCTCGGAACCGCGCACGCTTGGCCCATCGACGCTGGAGGTCGCCATCCTGGATGCGAACCGCCCGCGCCGGGCGTTCCGGCGGATCACCGGATCGGCGTTGGAAGCGCTTCTGCCTGAAGAGGATTCGGACGCGAAGAAACCGGACGGCGACTAGCTCCTCATCATGGCCGAATTGGTGACGGCCGAGGCTCCGATTCTGCCCTGGCCGCGAATCTTGCGGCAGAACTGGCTGAACTTGTCCTTCCTGCATTGGGCCGTCGAGCCCGGCAGCGTCGCCCACCTCTATCCGCCGGGCACCGAGCCCGACACCTTCGAGGGCCGCAGCTATGTCGGCGTCGTCCCATTTCAGATGGCCGACACCGGCTTCGCCCGTGGGCCCGCGTTCTTCGGCACCTTTCTGGAAACCAACGTCCGGCTGTATTCGGTGGACCGAACGGGCCGCCGCGGGGTGGTCTTCCTGTCCCTCGACACGAACCGGCTCGACATGGTGGCGGCGGGCAGGTGGATCTTCGGCGTGCCCTATCGGTGGGCCCGAATGAGTTACCGGGCGCAGGGGGACCGTCGCGCCTACGCCTCAAAGCTGCGCTGGCGGGGAGTCAGTGCGTCGAGGTTCGTCGAGGTAGGGGTGGGCGAGCCGCTGACATGCGGACCGCTCGAGCACTACCTGACCGCGCGGTGGGGTGTGCACCTCGTTCGGGCCGGCCGCACCTGGTATCTGCCCAACGAACACCTCGTCTGGGTGTTGCGTCGCGCCGAGTTGATCGACTTCTCCGATGACGGCCTCCTCGCCTCCGTCGGGCTGGGTGAGCTCGGCACGCGGCCGCCGGATCACGTGATGTTCAGCGACGGCCTGGCGGCGCGATTCGGGCTACCGGTGCGATCGACGACACCGCGAGCGGTCAGGCCGCCAACGCGTTGACGACCGCTTCGGCCTGTGTTCGTTCGGTGTAGAGGCGCCAGAGTGTTTCGGCGAGTTCGTCGGGATTCAGCGTGGCCACATCGACGCTGCCAAACAGATCCGGGTTTGCCTGCATCGCCTGATAGATGTCACCGCGGTCGATCAGGCCGCCGATCGTGATGGTGCCGGCGTAGATCCCCTTCGGTTGCAGAGCCGCGTGCAGGGTAATCGCGTAATTACGCAGTGCCGCGGAGGTGAGGGCCAATCCGCCAAGCGGTGGCATCGGCACGACGCTGCTGAGACCGCCGGCGAACAACAGTCCGCCGTCGCCTCGCTCGGTGAACTCGGGAAGCAACAGTGAGGCGAAGTCGACCGCGGGCACGACTTCCCGTAGCGCGGCCTCAGCATCGGCGGCGGCGAGCGTTGTGATGTCGCCCGCCAGCGACATCGTTGCGGCCGGCCCGTAATAGCCGACGTCGATGCGGCCGAAGTGCTTACGCACGGCGTCGACCGCGGCATGCAGTTGCACTGGGTCAGCGGCATCGGCAGTGAATGCGGCCGCGTCAACATCGGCGGCATCCAGCGCTTGGAGATAGTCGGCATGCCGGTCGGCGCTGCGGGAAATCAACGCGACCGCGTAGCCCTCCTTGCCGAATCGCTGTGCGACGGACATGCCGAGCCCTGGGCCAACGCCGACTACGAGAATCACGGGAGCGTAAGTTGAGGTCATACTCAACTTAATACCAGAATTTGAGCACGTCCTCAACTTAGCTAGAATGAGCTGGTGGCGACATTGCGAGCAGATGCTCTGCGGAACCGTCAGCAGTTGACGACGGCCGCCGCTGAGTTGTTCGCCGAGCGCGGCGTCGACGTGCCGCTCGACGAGATCGCTCGCCGCGCCGGCGTCAGCATCGGCACGCTGTACAACCATTTCCCGAACCGCGGGGCCCTGCTCGACGCGGTGCTGCCCGACTGGGGGGCCGAGGTCGACCGGCTGGCCGGGGCGGCCTTGACTGACCCCGATCCATGGCGTGGCTTCGCCGGCTTCATCGATGGGCTGTTCGCCCTGCAGGCAGGCAATCGCTCGATGAACGACGCGATCGCGCGTACACCCGTCGGCCCGGTGGACATCGTCGCCGAATGCGGACGCACCGGGGGAGTGTTGGAGTCGGTTGTGAACCGGGCCAGGGCAGCGGGCGTGCTTCGGCCGGACTTCGGCGCTGGGGATCTGGCCATCATTATCGGCGCGATGTCGAAAGTCATCGCCATGTCGAACGGTGACGACGTGGTCTGGCGCCGTCACCTCGGTTTCGTTCTGGACGGCCTGCGCGCCTAGAGGACCGCGCGTACCGCCTGTTCAAAGCCAACGACGTGCTCGGACGCCAGCTTGGCCGCCAGGTCGGCATCACCGTCGATGATCGCCCGCAGCAGCGCAACATGTTCGGTGATGTGCTCGCCGACATTCGACAGCCGGTCGAGGAACAGACACCAGATGCGGGTCGCGTGGGCGTCCTGGCACACCAGCACGTCCTCCAGATACGGGTTGCCGGATGCCTTGTAGATCGCAGTGTGCACCCGCACGTCGAACCGCAAGAGGGCACGAGGGTCGTCGTTTGGGTCGAGCTTGGCGATCTCGTCGGCGAGTTCCGACAGCTTTACCCGGGTTTCCAGCGGGGCACTGCTCGCGGCTCGGGCAGCGACGACCGGCTCGAGTTGCCTTCGGATCTCCTGGATGTGCGCCAGGTCGGTGATGTCGACCGTAGTTGCGAAGGTGCCGCGGCGCGGATACGCGATGACCAGCCGGTCGCGCTCAAGCCGCTTGAGCGCCTCGCGCACCGGGGTGCGTCCGAACCCCAGCTGACGCGCCAGACCCTCGTCGTTGATCGGCTCACTGGGGCGAATGTCGAGCATGATGAGCCGCTCGCGAATGATCTGATACGCAAGGTCGGCGTTGGACAGGGTGGCGCCCTCGCCGGTCTCGGCCAGCTCCACGCTCATCGTTCGTCTCCCGTCCGATTGACTCTTGACCGCGCGTATCAAAGTACCATACTGTGGCCCACAACTGATATATCAGTTATCCAACGACTGTTCGATGGAGAGCCACGTGAGTCCACAGGCACCGGGCGCGCACCAGCCCGATCATCCCGACTTCCTATGGCGCAATCCGGAGCCCAAGCGGTCATACGACGTCGTGATCATCGGCGGCGGAGGGCACGGCCTGGCGACCGCCCACTATCTCGTGAAGAACCACGGCATCACGAACGTCGCTGTGCTCGAGAAGGGCTGGCTCGCCGGCGGCAACATGGCCCGCAATACGACCCTGATCCGGTCGAACTATCTATGGGACGAGAGTTCGCGGATCTATGAACACTCTCTGAAGCTGTGGGAGGGCCTCGAGGACGACCTCGGCTACCCGATCCTGTTCAGCCAGCGCGGCGTGCTGAACCTCGCACACAGTCTGCAGGACGTCCGCGACAGCGTGCGCCGGGTGGAGGCCAACGTGCTCAACGGCGTCGACGCCGAGTGGCTGGACCCGGACGAGGTGAAAAAGCTCTGCCCGATCGTCAACATCTCGTCCGACATTCGCTACCCGGTGCTCGGGGCGACCTACCAGCCCCGCGCGGGCATCGCCAAACACGACTATGTCGCTTGGGGTTTCGCTCGACGTGCCGATGCGGCCGGCGTGGATCTCCTGCAGGGGTGCGAGGTCACCGGGTTTGTCACCGACGGCGACCGTGTGACCGGTGTGCGCACCACGCTTGGCGACATCGCGGCCGGGCAGGTCGCGATGTGCGCGGCCGGGCACACGTCGGTGCTCACCGACATGCTTGGATTCCGGGTGCCCCTGCAGAGCCACCCTCTGCAGGCGCTGGTATCCGAACTCCTCGAGCCCGTCCACCCGACGATCGTGATGTCCAACGCCGTGCACGTCTATGTGTCGCAGGCGCACAAGGGCGAACTGGTGATGGGTGCAGGCATCGACTCGTACAACGGCTATGGGCAGCGCGGCGCCTTCCACATCATCGAGCGGCAGATGGCCGCGGCCGTCGAGCTGTTTCCGATCTTCGCGCGGGCGCATCTGCTGCGCACCTGGGGCGGGATCGTCGACGTCACCCCGGACGCCTCGCCGATCATCGGCCGCACCCCGTACCGCAACCTGTACCTCAACTGTGGTTGGGGCACAGGCGGATTCAAGGCCACACCCGGCATCGGATGGTGTCTGGCCGACACCATCGCCCGCGACGAGCCACACCCGTACGTGGCTCCGTTCAACCTGGACCGTTTCGTGACAGGGGCGCTGGTCGACGAACACGGCGCCGCCGCGGTCGCGCACTGAATCGTTCAACACGTCAAAAAGCTGGAGCAACAATGCAACTCATCGAATGCCCGTGGTGCGGGCCCCGGGAAGAGACCGAATTCCACTACGGTGGGCAGGCGCACGTCGCCTACCCAGAAGGCCCGGCCGCACTGACTGACGAGCAGTGGGCACACTACGTGTTCTTCCGGGCAAATCCCAAAGGCAAGTTCGCCGAGCGGTGGGTTCACAGCGCCGGATGCCGCCGCTGGTTCAACGCCGTACGTGACACCGCCACCTACCGATTCGACGGCGTCTACCGCATGGGCGAGCCGAAGCCGGTGATCTCGTGACCGCGCCGTACCGCACCCCAGCAGGTGGCCGCATCGACCGCGGCACCCGTCACGAATTCACCTTCGACGGCCGCACCTTCACCGGCCACCGCGGTGACACGCTGGCCTCGGCGCTGCTGGCGCACGGCGTGCACAAGATCGCGACGAGCGTCAAACTCGGTCGCCCGCGCGGCATTTCGGCGGCATGGGCGGAGGACACCGGCGGGCTCGTGCAGATCGAGGCGCCGTTCCCGGAGCCGATGCTGCTGGCCTCGACGGTCGAACTGCACGACGGGCTCGCCGCCCGCGGCATTCCCGGGCAGGGCCGCCTGGCCGATATCGCCGACTCCGCCCGCTACGACGCCGTGCATGCGCACGCCGACGTACTCGTCATCGGCGCCGGCCCCGCGGGGCTGACGGCGGCGCTGACCGCCGCGCGAGCGGGCGCCCGGGTGGTGTTGGTCGACGAGCAGTCCGAGGCCGGTGGTTCGCTGCTCGGCGGTGGCGATCGCATCGGCGGCGCCGATGCCATCGAATGGGTTCAGGAGACCGTCGCCGAGCTGGCGACGTACCCCGAAGTGCGACACCTGCAGCGCACCACCGCGTTCGGTCACTACGACGACGGCTTCGTGCTGGCCCTCGAGCGGCGCACCGACCACCTTGGCAACGCCGCCCCGGCCCGGCTGTCCCGTCAGCGGGTATGGCGGATCCGCGCTCGCCACGTGCTCGTCGCGACCGGCGCTCATGAGCGCCCCATCGTGTTCGCCGACAATGACCGACCCGGAATCATGTTGGCGCACAGCGCCAGGACATTCCTGCATCGCTACGGTGTGGTGGTCGGACGCGCGGCGGTGGTGTTCACCACCAACGACAGTGCTTACGCGGCGGCGTTCGACCTCACCGACGCGGGCGTGCGGATCGAGGCGATCGTCGATGCCCGCGACCGAGTGTCCGACGCCCTGCGGCACGAGTGCGACCGACGGAGTATCCCGTTGCGTGCGGGCGCGGTGGTAGCCGGCACGCGGGGCGACGAACGCATCAAGCTTGCTTTGGTGGCGGACTTCGACGGTGTGAATGTCGGTCCTGCTGAAGCTGTTTCGTGTGACGTGCTGCTGGTGAGCGGTGGCTGGAATCCGGCGGTACACCTGTTCAGTCAGGCTCGTGGTGTACTGCGCTACGACGCGGCGCTTGGCGGCTTCGTCCCTGGCGAGCACCTCGCCGGGCTGAGCGTTGCGGGCGCGGCCAATGGCGTCATGAACCTGGCCGGTTGCCTGCGCGAAGGCCGCAACGCCGCGGAAGCGGCGCTTTCTGAACTCGGTCTGGCGTCCGGTGATTCCGCCCCGCTGCCCGACGTCCAGCTCGCCGAGACCTCGCCGGGTCTGGTGCTGTGGCGGGTGCCCGGCCGCGAGCAGGATCAGTTCGTCGACGTGCAGCGCGACGCCACGGTCGCGGACGTGGCGCGCGCGGTTGGCGCCGGCATGCGGTCGGTTGAACACATCAAGCGCTACACCACCATCGGGACCGCGCACGATCAGGGCAAGACGTCAGGGGTGATCGCCTCCGGCATCACTGCCGAACTGCTCGGCCTACCCATCGAAGCGTTGGGCACCACGACATTTCGGCCGCCTTACACCCCGGTCGCGTTCGCCGCGCTGGCGGGGCGCGATCGTGGCGCGCTGTTCGACCCGGTGCGCACCACGGCGCTGCACGACTGGCACGTCGCGCAGGGCGCCGTGTTCGAGGACGTCGGGCAGTGGAAGCGTCCGCGTCATTACCCTCTGGGCGGCGGGGCCGCCCTGGAAAGTATGGACGCCGCGGTGTTGCGTGAATGCGCGGCGACGCGCACCGGTGTCGGCATTCTCGATGGCTCCACACTCGGCAAGATCGACGTGCAGGGCCGCGACGCCGCCGAGCTGCTGGACCGGATCTACACCAACCTCATGAGCAGTCTGAAGGTCGGCTCGATCCGGTACGGCGTGATGTGCGGCGTCGACGGAATGGTGATCGACGACGGCACCGTGCTGCGGCTGGCCGAGGACCGCTTTCTCGTCTACACCACCACCGGCGGGGCGGCCAAGATTCTCGACTGGATGGAGGAGTGGCTGCAGACCGAGTGGCCGCAGTTGCAGGTCAGGCTCACCTCGGTGACCGACCACTGGGCGACGTTCCCGGTGGTCGGCCCGCGGTCCCGCGATGTGATCGGGGCGGTGTTCGGCGACCTGGACGTGTCCAACGAGGCCTTCCCGTTCATGACATGGCGCGATACCGGCCTCGACGGGGTTCCCGTCCGGGTGGCGCGGGTGAGCTTCTCCGGTGAACTCGCGTTCGAGGTGAACGTGAACGCCTGGTACGCGCCTGCTCTGTGGGAGCGCCTGCTGGAGGCCGGCCGCCCCTACGGCATCACCCCGTACGGTACCGAGACCATGCATGTGCTGCGCGCTGAGAAGGGCTACCCGATCATCGGGCAGGACACCGACGGCACCGTCACCCCGCACGATCTCGGCATGGCGTGGGCGGTGTCGAAGAAGAAGCCCGATTTCATCGGCAAGCGTTCGTTCAGTCGGGCCGAGAACCAGAATCCGTTGCGCAAGCAGCTCGTCGGGCTGTTGCCAGTCGACCGGCTCACGCGACTTCCGGAGGGCTCACAGATCGTCGAGTTCTGTACGGACGACGCGCTTCCGCCGCCACCGGTTCCCATGCTGGGTCACGTCACATCGAGCTACCGCAGCGCCGAGCTCGGTCGCACCTTCGCGCTGGCGCTGGTCAAGGCGGGCCAGTCCCGGATCGGCGAGACGCTGCATGTGCCCGTCGACGGAACGTTGGTGCCGGTGGAGGTCACCGGTTCGGTGCTTGTCGACCCGGAAGGAGCGCGCCGCGATGGCTGACACATTGGAACGCACGAGCCCACTGCAGCCTTGGGCCGCACAATTTGCGCGGCTGCCGAATTCGGTTGCGATCGTTGAGGAACCGTTCGTCACGATGGTCGACCTGCGTGTGGACCCGTCAGGGCCCGGTGGGCCGGCAGCGGCAGAGCTGCTCGGTGTCGAGCTGCCAATTGCGGCGTCCACCTACGCGAAAAACAGTGACACCACGGTGATCTGGCTGGGTCCAGACGAGTGGCTGGTGACCGGCACCGCGCTGGCCGGGCACGAGTTGGAAGCACGGCTCCGAGAGGCGGTCGCCCCGCACGGCGGCGTCGCGATCGACGTGTCCGGGCAGCGCACCACGCTCAGGTTAGGCGGCCCCCATAGCCGCGATGTGCTGGCCAAGGGCTGCGCGCTGGATCTGCATCCGCGGGCCTTCGGCGAGGGGACCGCCGCGCAGACGATGCTCGGCCAAGCCGGCGTCATCCTGTTGGCGGTCAATGGAACCGGTGCCGACTATCGCATCCTCGTGCGCTCGTCTTTCGCCCGGTATCTAGCCGACTGGCTGCTCGACGCGGCGGAGGAGTACGCGACGGGCGAACGGTGATCTGATGTACCCTGACGGTCGACTGACATGTCAGTGTCAGTAAGGGGTCGAAAGGGTCCTCCGGTGTCGACACCGCGACGCGCAGCAGGCAAGCCGGCCGTAGGCAGTCAACTGCTATCCGATCTGGCGTATGAGGCGATCCGCGACAAGCTGGTGCATCTCGACATCGCGCCCGGTGACGCCATCGACGAGGCCCAGCTGGCAGCGGAACTCGGGCTCGGTCGTACGCCAGTGCGCGACGCGATCAAGCGGCTTGCCTACCAGAAGCTCGTGGTCGTCTATCCGCGCAGCGGAAGCTACGCGGCGCAGATCGATGTCGCGGATCTCGCGTCGCTATGCGACATTCGTGAGCGGTTGGAAGGCCTGGCCGCCGAGCGAGCCGCCAGCGAGGCCCGCTACGACGAGCGTCAGGAGCTGAGCCGGCTGCTCGACGAACTCGAAGGTGACTGTCTGCCAAGCCGACTGCTCGAACTCGACACGGCCGCGCATCGCGCGGTGCACCGGCTGTCGCACAACCAATACCTTTACGACACCCTGACCCAGACCCTGGATCTGTCACTGCGGATTTGGAACCTGGCCCGTGAGCGCCTGCCGCACCTGGAGCACCACGTGCACGGCCAGGTGGCCATACTGCGGGCCATCCTCGATCGCGACCCGGCGAAGGCCCGCGAACTCGCCGAACGCCACGTGCGCGAGTTCGAGGACGAGGTCAAGGAGATGTTCTGAGTCGATTCGAACCTTCCGCTGTGACAGCCTGAATAACGGACCACCCGGTCAGGTGAAAATGCCTATTGGTCACTGTTGGCCGGGGTTCGGGACGGACCGACATGGATCGAGGGATTCGACCGCTCAACGTCACGCTGCTGACGCTCCTAGTGGTGGCCACAATCAGTGGCGTCGTCGCGTTCGGGGTGGGGTTTTCGGGTCCCGCGCGGTGGGTCATCGCCGTGCACGGGGCTGCCGGATTGGGCCTGCTGCTGCTCGCCCCGGCCAAGATCCGCCTCGCGCGCCGGGGCCTTCGGCGGCCCGGACGATCGCGGAAGGTGATCAGCCTGACGTTCACAGTCCTCGTGCTTGCGGCGATCGGAAGTGGGCTGCTACACGCGGTCGGCGGATGGCGGCCCTACCTTGGGCTGCTCCCGATGCAGCTCCACGTCGGCGCGGCGGTCGGGGCGGTGGCGCTGCTTATTGCGCATATCGTGATGCATCACCGGAGCGCCCGTCGGCGGTGGCGGCCATTGCTGCGCCGCACCGACCTGACGCGACGGCGAGCGCTGGTAGGCACAGGGGTCGTCGCGGGCTCAGCGGCGCTGTGGGTGATCGCGCCGGGTTTGCCGCGTCGCGCGACCGGATCGCACGAGGTCGGCTCGGGGAACATTGCGATCGTTCCCGTCACGCAATGGATGTTCGACTCGGTGCCCCAGATCGAGCCTGCAGCCTGGCGCCTCCGAACCCCGGACAGATCGTTCGACCTGGCCGCCATCGCCGCGCTCCCGCAGAGCACTGTGCGCGCCGTGCTCGACTGCACCGGCGGTTGGTTCACCGAGCAGGAGTGGCGCGGGGTGCCGCTCTCGGCGCTCGGGTTGCGGCAGGGTGCGTCGATCGAGGTCGTGTCGACAGCCGGCTACCGCCGCCGTTTCCCCGCACACGAGGCCGGGACGCTGCTGCTGGCAACGCATGCCTCGGGCCGTCCGCTCTCGCGCGGCCACGGCGGCCCGGCCCGGATCGTCGCACCGGGGCGGCGCGGGTTCTGGTGGGTGAAGTGGGTGGCGTCCATCGATGTGGTCGACGAGCCGTGGTGGTGGCAGCCGCCGTTCCCCCTGCAATAACGCGAAATCGCCTCACAGCGCCAGGCACAGCCGGAACGCGTCGTACACAGCCGCGTGAATGTTGCGGCTGGCCACCGCATCTCCGATCCGGAACAGCTGATAGCGACCGTCCGGATTGCGCTGCACCTTTTGCGGGCGCAGGTCGAGCAGCGCCTGCTGGTCCACCTCGCCGAGATTCGATGATCCGGGGACCAATGAGAAATACAGCTCGTCGGAAGGCAGTGTGCCGTGCTCGACGACCACCTGATCGACGATGCGTTGCCGAGTGGCGTGTGCGTATTCGTTGTACAGGTCGGCCTCGAGCCGGCCGTCCTTGCGGCGCACCGCTGTCAGCCGCTCGTTGAGGGTGACCCGCACGTCGTGTTCGGCGAACACCTTGAAGTAGCCGGGATAGTTGACCCCGCCGACATCGGGGGCCAAAATCCGTTCCGGCGTGACGAATTCGATGTTCGCACCGGCCCTGGCCAGTACCTCTGCGGCGTCCAGGCCTGGATGCTGACCGTTGTCGTCGTAGAGCAGCACGTCGCCCCTGGCCCGGAACGATCCACTCAGTACGTCCCAGCCGTCGGATACGAGATGTCCGCCTTCGGCGAGGAATTCGGTGTTCGGGACGCCTCCGGTGGCGACGATGACGAGGTCAGGTTCCTCGGCGAGCACGTCGTCGGCCTCGGCGTAGGTATTGAACCGGATATCGACGTCGTGGTGTTTGCATTCGGCCAGCCGCCAGTCGATGATGCCGACCAAATCCCGCCGACGTGGCGACGACGCGGCGAGCCGGATCTGGCCGCCCGCAGCGTCGTTGGCCTCCAGCACAACCACCCGATGCCCGCGCTCGCCGAGCACTCGGGCCGCCTCGAGCCCCGCGGGGCCGGCACCGATGACCACCGCTTTGCGCGCTGTCCCGGTCGCCGCGGACACGTCGTGCGGCAGTCGATCCTCGCGCCCGGTCGAGGGGTTGTGGATGCACTTGGCATCGCGGGCTTGATAGATCTCGTCAAGGCAGTAGCTGGCTCCGACACACGGCCGGATCCGATCCTCATTGCCGGCTTGAATTTTCGCGACGATGTGCGGGTCGGCGATATGTGCGCGGGTCATCCCGACGAGATCAAGCAACCCGTCGCGGACGGCGTGCCGGGCGGTGGCGACATCGTTGATCCGGCTGGCGTGCATCACCGGCACGCCCACGGCGCGTTTGATCTCGCCCGCGAATTCCAGGTGCGGCGCCACCGGAGTGCCCATCGGCGGGATCACGCGCGACAGTGCCTCGTCGCTCGCCATCCAGCCCCGAATCACGCTGAAGAAGTCGACGCCCTCGGCCACAACCCGATCCGCGATCGTCAGCGCTTCCTCACGGCGGAGTCCGCCGGGGGTGTCCTCGTCGAACGACATCCGGATGCCGACGATGAAGTCCGGGCCCGCTGCCTCGCGGACCGCGCGGATAACCCGAAGCGGGAAGCGCAACCGGTCCTCGAGGCTGCCGCCGTACTCGTCCTCACGGTGGTTGGTCAGCGGTGACCAGAAGGCGTCCAGCAAATGTGTGTAGGCCTCGAGCTCGATACCGTCCAGGCCGGCTTCGCGGCAGCGCGCGGTGGCGTCGGCGTAGGCCCGCACGATCCGGTCCATGTCCCATTCCTCGGCAACCTTCGGGAAGGCGCGGTGCGCGGGCTCGCGGAGCGGAGACGGGAACACGACCGGCAGCCAGTCGCCGTCGTAATTGCTGGTGCGGCGGCCCAGGTGGGTTATCTGGCACATCACGCCGGCGCCGTGCTCGTGAACGTCGTAGGCGAGCTCGCGCAGCCACGGCACGACCTCGTCTTTGTAGACGTGCAGGTTGCCGAACGCGGCGGGGCTCTCCGGCGCGACGACCGCGGAGCCGCCCATCATCGTCAGCCCGATGCCGCCTTTGGCCTTTTCCACGTGGTAGAGCCGGTAGCGGTCCTTCGGCATTCCGTCCTCGGTGTACGACGGCTCGTGCGAAGTGCTCACCACACGGTTGCGCAGCTGAAGGTTCTTCAGCGTGAAGCTTTCGAGCAGCGGGTCGATAATCTGACGGGTCATGAAGATCCTGATCTGAAATATCTGATGCGCTATCTGACACATCACCGGTAGGATTAATGTAATCCAGGGCACAGCTGGCGTCAAGATGTGGCGGGGCCTTGACCGCGCAGCCCGCGGGCCATATTCTGCCTTGATATATCAGTTATTCGCAGACTGATCGGTCTGATTGTCCGCTCGGTCAACCACCCGAATCGCGAGGTCTTTCCATGCCCCAACAGGTCCAAGGCGTCATCGCGCGCAGCAAAGGCGCACGCGTCGAACTGGTTGACATCACAGTCCCAGACCCCGGTCCGAACGACGTGGTCGTGCGGATACAGGCGTGCGGTGTATGCCATACCGATCTGACCTACCGCGACGGCGGCATCAACGACGAGTTTCCATTCCTGCTCGGTCATGAGGCGGCCGGCGTCGTCGAGTCGGCCGGGAGCGCGGTCACCCATGTCGAGGTCGGCGACTTCGTCGTGCTGAACTGGCGAGCGGTGTGCGGCAACTGCCGGGCGTGCCGCCGAGGCCGGCCGTGGTATTGCTTCGACACCTTCAATGCCAGCCAGCCGATGACGCTGACCGACGGCACCGAGTTGACCCCGGCGCTCGGCATCGGCGCATTCGCCGACAAGACCCTCGTGCACGAGGGCCAGTGCACCCGTGTCGACCCGAACGCCGATCCCGCGGTGGTCGGCCTGCTCGGTTGTGGTGTGATGGCGGGGCTCGGCGCGGCGATGAACACGGGCAACGTCTCGCGCGGAGATTCGGTCGCGGTGATCGGCTGCGGCGGAGTTGGCGACGCTGCGATCGCCGGAGCACGGCTGGCCGGCGCGTCACCGATCATCGCCATCGACCGCGATCCCAAGAAGTTGCAGTGGGCCACGGAATTGGGCGCCACCCATACGATCGATGCCTCGCAGGCGGATGCCGTCGAGGCGGTGCAGGAGCTCACCGGCGGCTTCGGCGCCGACGTGGTGATCGACGCGGTGGGCCGCCCGGAAACCTGGAAGCAGGCGTTCTACGCCCGCGACCTCGCCGGCACCGTCGTACTGGTTGGCGTGCCCACGCCGGACATGACGTTGGAGATGCCACTGATCGACTTCTTCTCGCGTGGCGGAGCGCTGAAGTCGTCGTGGTACGGCGACTGCCTGCCTGAGCGAGATTTCCCGACGCTGGTCGACCTCTACCAGCAGGGCCGCCTTCCGCTTGAGAGGTTCGTCAGCGAGCGCATCAAGCTCGACCAGGTCGAAGACGCATTCGCGACCATGCATCGCGGCGAGGTGCTTCGGTCGGTGGTCGTGCTGTGAGTCCACGCATCGATCGCGTCGTCACGTCGGGGCAGTTCTGTCTCGACGGAGGCTGCTGGGACGTCGAGAACAACATCTGGCTCATCGGCGACGACAACGAGGTGCTCGTCGTCGACGCGGCACACACCGCACAGCCGATCATCGACGCCGTCGGCGATCGCACCGTCGTCGCGGTCCTCTGTACGCACGCGCACAACGACCACGTCACCGTGGCGCCAGAGCTCGCAGAGCGGTTCGACGCACCGATTCTCCTGCACCCCGACGACGACGTGCTGTGGAAGCAGACGCACCCCTCGGTGGACTATTCGTCGCTCGCCGACGATCAGCGAATCACCGTCGCGGGCATCGAGGTTCGGGTGATTCACACACCCGGACACTCGCCGGGCTCGGTGTGCCTGTACGTACCGGCCCTGGGTGCGGTGTGCACCGGCGACACGCTGTTCCGGGGCGGCCCCGGCGCGACCGGCCGGTCGTACTCGGACTTTCCGACGATCATCGAGTCGATCCGCTCGCGGCTGCTCACCTTGCCCGCGGAGACGGTGGTGTACACCGGGCACGGCGGCGACACCACAATCGGCGCCGAGGCGCCGCACCTTGCGGAATGGATCGCCCGCGGCAGCTGAGCTGCCAAATAGGTTCAGGCAGCTGAGCTGCCAAATAGGTTCAGGCAGCTGATGCCGCGAAATCAGCTGCGGCCGACCGGTTCCTGATCGCTGGGCTGCTGCTGCTTGGGCTGGTGCCGGTAGAACGACACCGTCGCGGGCGGCAGCGCCTCGTTGCCGAGAATCAGGTCCGCCGCCTTCTCGGCGACCATCATCACCGGGGCGTAGATATTGCCGTTCGTCACGTACGGCATCACCGACGCGTCGACCACCGAGAGGCCCTCGATGCCGTGCACGCCCATGGTCTGCGGGTCGGTGACCGCCATCGGATCGGTTCCCATCTTCGCGGTGCACGACGGGTGCAGTGCCGTTTCGGCGTCGCGCGCCACCCATTCGAGGATCTCCTCGTCGGTGTCCACGCTCGGGCCGGGCGAGACCTCTCCGCCGTTGAACGGCGCCATCGCCGGCTGGTTAAGGATGTGGCGCGCCACCCGAATGGATTCCACCCATTCGCGGCGGTCCTGCTCGGTGGACAGATAGTTGAACCTCAGCGCCGGATGCACCTTTGGGTCGCGGCTGACGATCTTCAGGGTGCCGCGGGCGTCGGAGTACATCGGGCCGACGTGGACCTGATAACCGTCACCGCCCTCGGGTTGGGAGCCGTCATAGCGCACGGCGATCGGCAGGAAGTGGAACATCAGGTTCGGATACGCGACGTCGTCGTTGCTGCGGACGAAGCCCCCGCCCTCGAAATGGTTAGTGGCGCCCGGACCGCGGCGCAGGAACAACCAGTTCGCGCCGATCCATGGCCGGTATCGCCACTTGAGGTACTTCTGCATGCTCACCGGCTGCTTGCACGCGTACTGGATGTACACCTCGAGGTGGTCCTGCAGGTTCTCGCCGACACCTGGCAGGTCGTGTACCACGTCGATGCCGAGCGCGCGCAAATCGTCGGCGTTGCCGACGCCGGAAAGCTGCAACAGCTGCGGGCTGTTGATGGCGCCGCCGCACAGAATGACCTCGCCGGCGTTGACGCGCTTGGCTGCGCCGAACCCGTGCCGATAGTCGACCCCGACCGCCCGCTTGCCCTCGAACACGACGCGCTCGACGAACGCCCTGGTGACGACATCGAGGTTCTTTCGGTTCATCACCGGATGCAGATAGGCGCGGGCCGCCGACAGGCGGCGTCCGTTCCGGATGTTGCGGTCGAATTTCGCGAAACCTTCCTGACGGTAACCGTTTACGTCATCTGTGCGCGGGTAACCGGCCTGTTCGCCGGCGGTGAAGAACGCCTCGAACAACGGGTTCGTGGCGGGTCCCCGCTCCAGGGCGAGCGGGCCGTCGTGCCCGCGGTACGGATCGTCCGGCGCGGAGGCCAGGCAGTTCTCCATGCGGTTGAAGTACGGCAGGCAGTGCGCGAAGTCCCAGTTGCCCATGCCGGGGTCGGCGCCCCAGCGTTCGTAGTCCATCGGATTGCCGCGCTGGAAGATCATCCCGTTGATGCTGCTCGAGCCGCCGAGCACCTTGCCGCGGGCGTGGTAGATGCGTCGGCCGTGCATCAGCGGCTCGGGTTCGGACTCGTATTTCCAGTCGTAGAAACGACTTCCGATGGGGAATGGCAGCGCCGCGGGCATGTGCACGAACACGTCCCACAGCGAATCGTTGCGGCCCGCTTCCAGAACCAGAACCTTGTTGGCCGGATCGGCCGAAAGTCGGTTTGCGAGCGCGCACCCTGCCGATCCGCCGCCGACGATTACGAAGTCGTACCGCGTCGATGTCATCGTTGTTCTCCTATCGCTGCGAAGCGTGATACGCATTACGTTTCTCAATGTGCAACTGCGTCTCGTATAGTTGCGTTATGAGCAACCCGCGAGGTGAGAGCACTGGGGGTGTGCAGTCGGTCGACCGTGCCGTCAGCGTGCTGGAGATCCTGGCCCAACGTGGTGAAGCCGGGGTCAGCGAGGTCGCCGCGGACATCGGCGTGCACAAGTCGACGGCGTTCCGGTTGCTCGCCGCGCTCGAGGAACGCGAACTCGTCGAGCAGACCCAGGAACGCGGGAAATACCGACTCGGCTTCGGCATCCTGCGGCTGGCCAGCGCGGTGCCCGGCCAACTGGACGTCACCCAGCAGGCCCGTGCGGTCTGCGAGCAGCTGGCCGCGCAGCTCGGCGAAACCGTCAACATCGCGGTGCGACGATCGCATTTCGTCGTCAACATCGACCAGGCGCGCGGGCCGAGTGCGGTCGCCACGCACAACTGGGTCGGTGAGCTGACGCCGTTGCACGCCACCTCCAGCGGCAAGATCCTGCTCGCGTTCATGGCACCCGAAGATCGCCGAAAGTTGTTGGCCTCGAACGGGCTTGCCCGACTCACCGCCCACACGATCACCTCGGAACGCGAACTCGAGGCGCAGGTCGAGGCGGCCGCGCGCGACGGGTACGCGTTCTCTGTCGAGGAATTGGAGCAGGGGCTGAACGCCGTCGCCGCCCCGGTCCGCGACCACACCGGCGGCGTGATCGCGGCGCTGTCCGTATCGGGTCCGGTCTACCGATTCACCGAAGAACGCATGCGCGAGGCGACCCCCGATGTCGTCGCCGCCGCGGCGGCGATCAGCCACCGGATGGGCCATCTCGACTGACCGGACCGACGCGGTCATTTCGTCAGCTTCGCCTGCAGCCAGTTGTGGAAGTCGCCGATGTGATGCTCGCTGGGCACCAGCACACCGCCGTCGCGGTAGGTGCGTGAGCTCATCGCCGGCTGGCAGCGCTCGCATGCGGCGAAGTCCTGCTGATTGACTCGGTGGAACAACTCCACCGAGCGGCTGACATCCTTGCCGGACTCCACCACCTCGGGCAGGTACAGCCAGTCGCATTCGACGACCGTGTGGTCCGCGGCGAGCGGAAACATCCGGTGCAGGATCACATGGTCGGGCACCAGGTTGACGAACACCTGAGGCTTGACCGTGATCGCGTAGTAGCGCCGGTCCTGGTCCTGCCCGACGCTCGGGATATGGTCGAGACCCGCGGAGCCGTCGATGGTGAATCCTTCGATGTGCTCGCCGAATTCGGCGCCGTGCCCCACGTGGTACTGAACCGCCAACCCGTCGGCGAACTCGGGGAGCACCTCTGTGAGTTCCGGATGGATGGTGGCGCAGTGATAGCACTCCATGAAGTTCTCGATGATGAGCTTCCAGTTCGCCTTTACGTCATAGCGGATCCGGCGACCGACGCGCAGATGCGCGGTGTCGTAGTGGTCGATCAGTTCGACGCTGCCGAGGCGATCGCTGACGTCCTTGCGGACGGTGTCATCGAACGACGGCGGGTTATCGGCGAGGCAGACCCACACGTAGCCGAGCCACTCCCGAACCGCGACGCGGCGCAGGCCATACTCGACCCGGTCGATGTCGGGCATCTTGGTCAGGTTCGGCGCGGCCACCAGCTTGCCGTCCAGATCGTAAGTCCAAGCGTGGTAGGAGCATTGGAATGCGCGCTTGACTTCGCCGCTCTCATCGGTGCACAACTGCGCGCCGCGGTGCCGGCAGACGTTGAAGAACGCGCGCACCTCGCCGCTGCGGGACCGTGTGATCAGCACGCTCTCGCGTCCAACCTGAACCGTCTTGAACGCGCCCGGCTTGTCGAGGTCGCCGGACCACACCGCGCAGAACCACATCGACTCGAAGATGTCCTCCTGTTCCATCGCGAAGATGGTGGGGTCGGTGTAGTAGCTGCCGGGCAGCGTCGAGATCAGGCTCTGCGGCAGTCCGACGGTGGTCATCGAGATCTCCTCTGCTGGAAACGAAGTCAGGCGGGGACGGGGACGAAGGCCAGTTGGCGACGCCATCTGGTGAACAGCTTCGGTTGGTCAACGCCAAGCACCGCGACCGGTTCACCATTGCGGCGATACACGGCCAGGAAGCTGGCGTCGCGCGCGCCGCCCACCTCGAAGGTGATTTCATCGCCGGGATCGGCGATGCCCGCGAACTGGATCCGGCGGTCGTACTGGTCGGACCAGAAGTACGGGGCTTTGGCAAGCGTGCCATTATGCCGCCCGCCTGCGAGCAACGTGGCGACCGCGATGGCCGGGCGCTCCAGTGCGCCGGTCCAATGCTCGACGCGGTGCGGCCAGCCGACGGACGGCTCATGCCACGCCGCGCAGTCGCCGACCGCGACCACATTCGGCACCGAGGTTGCCCCGCCCTCGTCGCATACAACACCGTTGGCCAGCTCGATCGGGCTGTCGCGCAGCCACTCGATGTTGGGAATGGCGCCGATGCCGACGACGACGACGTCGGCGGCGAGCCGACGCCCGTCGGCCAATACCACGCCAGTGACCCGATCGCTGCCGGTGAGACCTGCGACCGGAGCCCCGCACAGCAGCCGGGTGCCGTGCTCGGTGTGCAGCCGTGCCACCGCGGCGCCGAGCTGCACGCCCAGCGGGCCGGCCAGCGGTGCGAGCGCGGCCTCGACCACCGTGACATCCAGTCCCAGTTTCGCTGCGGTGGAAGCGACTTCGGCTCCGATGAATCCGGCGCCGATCACCACAAGTCGTGCCCCAGCGCGCAGTTCGTCACGTAGCGCGACGGCGTCATCGACCGTCCGCAACACGTGCACTCCAGCCAGGTGTTCCGAGCCGGGCCACGACCGTGCCCGCGCGCCCGTCGCCACGACGATGCCGTCGGCGCTGATCGTGGTTCCGTTGTCGAGTTGGACAGCGCTCGCGGTCGCGTCGAGGCGGGTCGCGTGCACGCCGAGCAGCCATTGGGCGCCGAGGTCGTCGTCGTCGGCTTCGAGGGCCAACGCCTCCTCGCCGATGTCACCGGCCAAAAACTCCTTCGACAGCGGGGGACGGTCGTAGGGCCGCCGCGTCTCAGCGCCGACGATCGTCAGCTCGCCGTCGAAACCCTGCGTGCGCAACGCGCGGGCCGCCGACAGGCCAGCCAGCGACGCCCCAACCACCACAACGCTTTTCACTGCGCCGCCTCGCCCGCCGCACGGGTCGTGACACCGGGGGGAAGGTTGGGCGGGGCATCGTCGAGCACGACGTTGATCACGTCGTCGACGATGACCACCTCGTGCGTGCGCACCGGAAGCTTGGCCGGCGGCGCGTCGACCGCACCCGTACGCAGGTTGAAACGCGAGGCGTGCAGCGGGCATTCGATCTCACAACCCTCCAGCCAGCCGTCGGCGAGTGACGCGTCCTGATGCGTGCAGGTGTCGTCGATTGCGAACACCTCGCCGTCGTCGGTGTGGAAGACGGCGATGGGCGGATCCGCTTCGACCCGCCGCGCCTCACCGCGGGGCAGGGCCGCAAGTGGACAGATTTCGAGCACGACCTCAACCTTCCCGAAAGGGTTCTTTGTAGCGGATTGTGAAACTTGATTCGTAATATGCAACAGCCTGAAGGAAATCGCCCGGCCTTGTCAAGAGCTGCGGCCCGCGAGTTTTTACCTCGCGCACCCGGTCTGAACAGCAGTGACTACGCCGCGTTCTCCGCGCCCGTGCCGGCCAGCCACTTGGCGACAAGCTGCGGGTGGGCATCGATGAACTTCTTGGCGGCCTCGTCGTCGCTCATCCCGTCCACTGCGATCGAGCGAGCTACGGAGTTCTGGTCCTCCTCCGTCCACTGGAAGTTCTTCACCAAGGTGTAGGCCGGGCTGCCGGACTCGGCGAACTTGGTCGCGACGATCTTGTCCAGGTCGTAGGCCGGATAGTCGCAGGCAATCTTGGCCGGATCGGCGTCGCATCCATCCGTGAAGGGCGGCAGATCCACCTTGGCCATCGGCACCTCACTCAACAGCCACTGCGGCGAGTAGAAGTACGCGAGCAGCGGGGTTCGTTGTCGCTGGGCCTGACGGATGCTGGAGATCAGCGCCGTCTCGCTGCCACCCTGCACCACCTTGTAGTCCAGGTTCAGATTGGCCACCAGCGCGGCGTCGTTGGTCACGTAGGCCGGATCCCCGTCGAGCAGCTGCCCCTTGTCGCCGGATTCGGAGGTCTTGAACAAATGGGCGTACTTGTTGAGATTGCGCCAATCGGTGATGTCCGGGTACTGCTCGACCATCCACGGCGGCACGTACCACCCGATGACCCCTTTGATCCCAGTGGAGCCGGCGGTCTGGGCGACGCCCATGTTGTCGATGTACTGCTTTCGCAGGTCGTCGTGACCCCAGTTCTCCAGGATCGCGTCCACCTGCCCGGTCGACATGCCCTGCCAGGAGACCTGCTCGGCGATGTGCTTCTGTTTGACCACACACCCGAGCACGTTCTCCGCGAGATACGTGATCACCGCCGCGTTGGCCTCGTACCCAACCCACGAGTTGATGGCCAGGTTGAAGGTGCCACACGGTTTGCTGCCGGGTTTCAACTGACCGCGGGCTTGCAGGTCCGAAACCTTGGTGGCGTTGCACCCCGAGATCAGCAGCACGAGCGCCGCGGCAACCGCGACCATGGCTGTACGTTTCATTCGCCTACCCGTCCTATCCGTCGCGATGCGGCCGCGGTCGTGCGGTCGAGAATCGTGCCGAGCAGCACGATCGCCAGACCCGCCGCCAGGCCCTTGCCGAACAGGCTGGTCTGCGCGAACCCGGCCACCACGAGGTAACCCAGCGCGCCGCCGCCGACCAGACCGGCGACCACCACCATGGAGAGCACATATATAAGGCCCTGGTTGGTGGCCAGCGTCAGGGACCGAACGGCCATCGGCAGCTGCACCTTGGTGATCACCTGCCAGGTGTTCGACCCCACCGAGCGGGCCGCCTCGACCGTCTCGGGCGAGACACCGCGGATCCCGTCGGCCATG
>Ga0070711_100000401_pt1 | contig 22376 bp, 17 predicted proteins | sample LARL53metaG_FD_65452 | JGI IMG/M metagenome (GOLD analysis project Ga0070711, IMG submission 65452) | Corn, switchgrass and miscanthus rhizosphere microbial communities from Kellogg Biological Station, Michigan, USA - LAR L5-3 metaG | ecosystem: Host-associated > Plants > Roots > Rhizosphere ... | reverse complement strand
TGTATACGTGTCAACCAGGGCCGCGTACAGAGCGTCTAGTGATGGGCACACTTTGCCGATTCTTTGCTACGCCCGTGGGCTTGGATGATTGGGCGGATGCAGCGGGATGGCAGTGGCCGGCCACGTGTCAGCGGAGCAGGCAGTCAGAGGGGTGATTAGGTGTCCAGATTGGTGCGCGGTGCGTTGGCGGCACCCATTGTTTCGGCGACCGTACTCGGCACGGTGGTGGCTCAGGCGGACGTTGCGGCGGCAAGCACCGTCGTCGCGCTGTGGCACATGAACGAAACATCCGGGACGACCATGGTGGATTCGTCGGGCCACCACAACAACGGCGCACTGCACAACGTGACCCTGGGGGGCGGTGGCTTTTCCGGCAAGGCGTACAGCTTCAACGGGACCTCTTCGTATGTCTCGGTGCCTAGCTCCGCGTCGCTCAACCCCGGCTCGGCCAATATCACCATCTCCTTCTACCTGAGCACCACGTCCCTGCCGAAGTCAGGCGATTACGACCTGGTGCGCAAGGGGGCATACCCGGCGCAGAACTACAAGGTCGAGCTGCTGCCGAGTGGGCAGATCATGTGCACCTTCCAGGGCTCGTCCAGCAGGCACAACGCCACCGGGGGATCGGGCCTGAACAACGGGGCCTGGCATCACATCCAGTGCATCAAGACCGCCTCCCAGATCAAGACGGTGATCGACGGCACGGTGAGAGCGACCACCAACGCGACGGTGGGATCTATCTCCAACACTTCCGCCGCGTATCTCGGGGCTCACCCGGGAAGCGACTGGTACAAGGGCAAGCTCGACGAGGTCTCGATCACCATCGGCTGACAGCCTGCTCACGCTGCCGCACCCGGGTGAGCTGCGGCTTCAACCGAACCCGGGGCGATTCATAGGCAATATTTTGCCGATGGGAGGAGTGCAAGCTCCTAGCGTGTCCCCATGGCTTTCAACCAGCGTGCTCGTCGCCGTTTTGTGCCGTCGCCTGGAACGTGCATGGCAGCGATCGTTGTCACTGCCTTGTCGCTGACTGGCTGCCAGGGAGGCAAAGCGCCGGCCAGGCCAGCGGGTGGGCCCTCGGTTCTTTCCGGGCCGGCCCCGCCAGCGCCTGCGATCAACCCAGACATTCACAAGATCAGGCATGTCGTGGTAATCATGCAGGAGAACAGGTCCTTCGACAGCTACTTCGGGACCTACCCGGGAGCCGACGGGATCCCAATGCGGGACGGCGTACCCACCGTCTGCCTGCCCGATCCCCATACCGGCCGGTGCGTGCGGCCGTTCCACGACCGTTCCGACCTGAACCAGGGATCCGCGCACGACGGGGCCGCGGCGCGGTACGACATCGCTGGTGGGAAGATGAACGGTTTCGTCGCCGAAGCGAGGCGCGCGCCGAAGCACTGCGGCGGGCAGGCGGTCGACCCGTTCTGCGCGGCTGGCACCAGGCCACTGGATGTCATGGGGTACCACACCGGCGCAGACCTGCCGAACTACTGGGCCTACGCCCGTCACTTCGTGCTGCAGGACCACATGTTCGAGCCGAACACGTCGTGGAGCCTGCCCGCCCATCTGTTCATGGTGTCGGAATGGTCGGCCCGGTGCAGTACACACAGTCCGATGAGCTGCCGCAACGCGCTGAACGATCCCGTCAACCCTGACTCCATCGCGAGTGGCGGGGCCCCTCCGATCTATGCCTGGACCGATCTGACCTACTTGCTGCATGCGCATCACGTGTCGTGGCGTTACTACGTGATGAGAGGGTCACAGCCTGACTGCGCGGATTCGGGCGTCATCACCTGCAGCCCGGTACTGCAGAACGCCAGGACGCCAGGGATCTGGAACCCGCTCCCCTACTTCGACACGGTCAAGAGCGACCACCAGGAAGGCAACATCCAAGGCCTGAGCAGCTTCTACCAGGCCGCCCGGGCGGGCACGCTGCCCGCGGTGTCATGGATAACCCCGGCCCAGATCGTCAGCGACCACCCGCCCGCGCTAGTCAGCCACGGCCAGACCTACGTGACCCGCCTGATCAACGCGATCATGACGAGCCGCGACTGGTCCTCCACAGCGATCTTCCTGACCTGGGATGACTGGGGCGGCTTCTACGACCACGTAAACCCGCCGGTGGTCGATGGGAATGGTTACGGGCTCCGGGTACCTGGCCTGGTGATCAGCCCGTATGCCCGACGAGGTTTCATCGATCACCAGGTGCTGTCCTTCGATGCCTACGACAGGTTCATCGAGGACGACTTCCTGGGCGGGCAGCGGATCGATCCGCGCACCGACGGTCGGCCCGACCCGCGGCCAGACGTGCGGGAGGACGTGAAGATCCTTGGGAACCTGGTAGCTGATTTCAACTTCCATCAGCGGCCACGCGCGCCAATGATCCTGCCGGTGCACCCGCACACGGACCTTATCCCAGCCCACCATGGTTGAGCCGGTGACTCGTTCCCTCCTGGCGTGAACGGACAGCAAACTTTCCGCTACCCCGATAGCATGCGCCGGGGGGCTGGCGTAGGGGCAGCCCCGCCTGGTTGCCGGGCCGGGCCTGCGGTGAGGTCGGGGATCTGGAGCTGCTGGGCGAGGCCCAAGCGGTAAACCGGGCAGCCCGGATGAGCGTCATAGCTTAACAACTGATTAAGCGCGGGTGAGTGATGCCACAACCCGCGCCGGGGATGAGGGGACAAGCGTGGGCGATACCGCTGTCGAGATGCGCCAAGGCAACTGGACGGCCAGTCTGCTTGAAGAGCGTGGCTCCTCGGCGTGGATCACCTCCTACCTGCGGATCACCGTCGCGGCCGATGGCATCTGCGCTCTCGCGGCGGGCGTCATGGCGCTAGTGGGCCGGTTCAGCCACTGGGTCAGCCTGCCGCAGGGGTACTTGATCTTCACGGCGCTGCTGCCGCTGCTCTGGTGCGCATCCGTGGCGCTGATGCGCGGTTACGATGCACGGTTCATCGGCACCGGTCCCGACGAGTTCCGTAAGATCGTCAACGCCGGGGTGAGCCTCATCGCCGCCGTGGCTATCGTCTCCTTTGCCACAAAGAGCGATGTCGCCCGCGGCTATGTCGTGATCGCGCTCCCCTGCGCGACCCTGTTCGACCTGTTCGCAAGGTACGGGTTGCGCAAGAACTTGCACCGGCGCAGGCGCAGGGGGGCATGCACACAGCGGGTAGTCGCGGTCGGCGATGCGGCCGGTGTCGCCCATCTGATCGGCGAGTTGGGCCGCGAGAAATATCACGGCCTGTCTGTGGTGGGTGCCTGCCTGACCGGCGGGACCATGCTCGCCGAGATAGCGGGAGTCCCGGTGCGCCGCGGTGTTGGGCACGTTCCCGCCGCCATCGCCGAATTCCAGGCCGATACCGTGGCCGTGGTCGCCAGCCGCGAGCTAACCGGACTGCGGCTTCGCGAGCTCGCGTGGGAGCTTGAGGCGACAGACACTGACCTGTGCGTCGCCCCAGCCTTGCTGGACGTCGCGGGACCTCGTACAACTATCCGCCCGGTGGCGGGCCTGCCCTTGCTCCATGTGGAGCATCCTGACTTCTCCGGAGTTCGCTGGGTCATCAAAGGGCTGTTCGACAAGCTGGCGGCCATCTCGGCGCTGCTCGTTCTCGCACCGCTCCTGGTGGGGATCGCGCTCGCGATCGCGGTCCGCGAGGGCAGGCCGGTGCTGTTCCGCCAGGCTCGCGTGGGCAAGGACGGCCAGTACTTCAACGTCTATAAGTTCCGGACCATGGTGGTGGACGCGGAGGAGAAGAAGGCTTCGCTTGCTTCCCAGAACCACGGGAACGGCCTGCTCTTCAAGGTCCGCAACGATCCCCGCGTCACCAGGACGGGTGCGTGGCTGCGCAGGTGGTCCCTGGATGAGCTGCCACAGCTCTTGAACGTGCTGAAGGGGGACATGTCCCTGGTCGGGCCGCGGCCACCCCTGCCGGATGAGGTCGCGCATTACACCGACTATGTGCGCCGCAGGCTGGTGGTCAAGCCAGGCATCACCGGTCTTTGGCAGGTCAGCGGACGGTCGGACCTTCCCTGGGATGAGGCGGTCCGGCTGGACCTGCGCTATGTCGAGAACTGGTCGCTGATCCTTGACTTGCAGATCTTGTGGAAGAGCTGGCCCGCTGTCTTCCACGGGTCTGGCGCTTACTAGGCGGCGGACGCTTCCTGAGGAGTTGACAGACGCTTGACGGGAAGTGGGCCCATAGCGACGACGGTGTTGTCATAGTGGTGCGGTGTCTTCAGATGGATGTGATGAGGTTACTGATGCTTCGTGAACCGGAGTCGCCGGGTACCGTCGCGCTGACCCGGTGTTCCCGCGTCCCGCTGGCAGGCCTCCACTTCGACCGGCTCACCGAGGCGCAGGTTGTGGAGCACGTCATCAGGGCCAGCCGGTCTGGCCAGGGTGGCTGGGTGGCGACTCCGAACATCGACCACTGTCGGCTGGTCCGGCGAAATGAGGCGCTGCGCCGCCTGGTTGCCGGCGCGTCGCTGGTCGTGCCCGACGGCATGCCGCTGATATGGGCCTCAAGGCTCCGCGGCGACCCGATCCCCGAGCGGGTCACCGGCGCATCGCTCATCTTCTCACTCACCGAGGCTGCCGCCCGCCACGGGTGCCCGATCTACTTGCTGGGCGGTCGGCCTGGCATCCCCCAGCAAGCCGGAGAGGAGCTGCGCCGCCATTACCCGGATCTGAAGGTAGCTGGGGCGGACGCTCCACCGGTCGGATTCGATACGGATACGCAGGCGATCGCCGCGGTGCATGAACGGCTCGCGGCCGCGGCACCCAGCATCGTTTACGTGGGGCTCGGTTTCCCCAAGCAGGAACGCCTGATCACCAGCTTTGCCCCGTTTTTGCCTGGGACCTGGTTCATCGGTTGTGGCGCAGCTATCCCGTTCGCGGCAAAGGCGCTGCCCCGGGCGCCGCAGTGGATGCAGAATACCGGCCTGGAATGGACGTTCCGGCTCGCCAGCGAGCCGCGGCGGCTCCTCAGCAGGTATCTGGTCCACGACCTGCCGTTCGCCCTCACCCTGCTAGCCGCCTCCGCGGCTGACAGACTGCGGAAGCGCCGAGAGGATACCCCCACATGAATCAAGCCCGGCACCGGGACCGCAACCCGCCTCTGAGCAGAGTAAAGATTGAGCAAGGTTCATCACAGCACGGGGACAGCCCGCCTGCGGATGTTAGGCTGCTTCCCCACCAGGTCACGGGGAGCGGTACAACATGACCAACGCACAATCCACTACCGATCTGCGCCAATACTGGGAGATCATCCGATCGCGGAAGTTCGCGATCATCATTCCCACCCTCCTGGCCCTCGGGCTGGCAGCAGCATACCTATTCGTCCTGCAGAAGCCTCAATACACGGCCCAGGCCAGGGTGCTTGTCAACTCTATAGTGACCCCGTCCACGACCACCGCCACCGCCAAGGGCAACACGCCGAACATGAACACTGAACAGGCGGCGGCCAATTCTGGCCCCGTTGCGGTCTTGGCACGGAAATCGCTCGGGCCTTCCGGCAGCAATGGCGAGCGGCTGCTGAGCCATCTTACGGTCAGTGCCTCCGGCACCGCCAACGTCCTCCAATTCCAGTACACCTCCCCCGATCCGCAGCTGGCCGCGCGGGCTGCCAACGCGCTCGCCCAGGCGTACATCACCTACCGGAACAGCACAGCTTTGAAGCCTCTCACCAACGCCATCAGGGAGCGGCAGCACACGATCTCGGCTCTTATGGCACAGCTCCCACACGCTGGAAAGGTCCAGCGGGGGGTGCTGGTGCAGGAGTTGCGTACAGCTGTGAACCAGCTTGCGCAGTTCCAGGCCGACCAGCAGCTGGTCTCGGCGGGAACTGTGATCACGAACGCGGTGGCCCCTTCCTCCCCTTCCTCGCCCAAGGTCGCCAAGACTCTTCTCATCGCCGGAGTGATAGGGCTGGTTTTCGGCGTCTGCCTCGCGCTGATCAGGGAAGCGATGGACCCCCGGATCAAGAACCCCGATGCGCTGGAGAGCCGCCTGAGGGCGCCGGTGCTGGGCGTTATCCCCAAGTTCGATGCCCGATCGCCGGAGAGGTCCCTGGCGACGATCGCTGACCCTCGCGGTCCCGCCAGTGAGGCCTACCGGATGGCGGCCATCACCCTGGAACACCTGGCAGCGCGGGACGGCCAGCGCGTGATAATGGTCGTGTCGCCCCAGGATGGCGGGGGAGCGTCCACCACGGTAGCGAACCTCGGTGTCGTGCTGGCCCAGGCCGGGCATCGGGTCATCCTGGTCTCAGCGGACCTGCGGTACCCGACGCTGCACCTCATCTTCGGCCTGTCCAACGGGCATGGGTTCTGCAATGCCCTGCTCGAAGGAATGGACCCAGAAAGGCTTCTCAAAGAAGCCCACGTCCCCAACCTGTACGTCATGACCTCCGGCCCCGAGCCCAAGGATCCGGCAGCGCTCCTGGCCAGCCCGGTTACCGCGGAGGTCCTGACGACCCTGCGGGGCCTTGGCGCGGACTTCATCCTGCTTGAGACGCCGGCTGTTCTCTCGGCGTCCGACGCGGTCATTCTTGCCCACCAGGCCGAAGGCACGGTCATCACCTGGAATGCTGAGTTCGAGGCCCCGGCGCTGCAGAAGGCGCAAGAGCGGCTCGAAGTGGCGGGTGCGAACATCCTGGGCGGGATCTACACGTTCGACCGGAGCAGCCAGAAGGAGACCAAGAAGCGGCGTCCCGGGGCCGCACGGCCCCAGGCGCCCCCCGTTCCGCGCGAAGCCCAGAAGGCGGCGGCCAGCGGCCGGAGCGGCGATCGTCTCGATCGCGACCCCGACCTCACCGGCCGGCTGACGTCAGGTTCCTCCCGGTCTTCTAGGGCTGAGGCGCCGGGAAGGACACAGTTGTGATCCGTGGGGCCAGCTCCCCACTTGCCGCGAAGGCAAGTGGGGAGCATCCCGGGGCGGAGACATGAAGGCAGTTACGAGGGGGTGGGGACTGCCGCGGGACACTCAGTCAAAGCTGCCGGACGGCGCCGTCCGGGTCCTGTACATCGGCGGCTGGGGCCGCAGCGGGAGCACGCTGCTGGATCTCATCCTGGGCCAGGCGCCGGGCGTGTTCTCCGCGGGTGAGGTCCGGGAGATCTGGCAGAGCGGCCTGGTGGAAAACCGTCCATGCGGCTGTGAACGGCCGTTCCGCGACTGCTCCTTTTGGCAAGCGGTCGGGGAAGCCGGGTTCGGGGGATGGGACCGGGTTCCCCTGCAGGAGATCCTCCGGCTGCGCTATTCGCTGGATCGCCCCTGGTCACTCCCGGCGCTGCCGCTGGGCCACCTGGTGAACCCAATCGGGGCCCGGATCCAGGTCTATACCGGGACGCTTGAGCGTCTGTATGCGGCCATAGCGGAGGTCTCGGGGGCAAGCATCATCGTTGACTCATCGAACCTGCCCTCACACGCTTTCCTGCTGCGGGCCATGCCGAGTATCGATCTGCGGGTTATCCATCTCGTGCGGGACAGCCGCGCGGTGGCGTTCTCGTGGCGTAAGCAGGTGGAAAAGCGGAGGTCAGCCGGGCCTTCAGCCTCTCTGCCACGCTATGATCTGGGCGGTTCATCCCTGCGCTGGCTCCTGTACAACGGGCTCACCCAGACCCTTCAGCCACTGCATGTCCCGTATACCTTCGTGCGCTACGAGGACCTGGTCGACGCTCCGCGCGACCAGATCGGGCGCCTTCTGCGGCATGCCGGGCTCACCGGGAGCGACGCTGAACCTGACTATATCGAGGGTCAATGTGTGCGCCTTGAGCGCAATCACACCGCCGAGGGCAATCCGATGAGGTTCGTGAGCGGTGAGCTGGAGCTGCGGGCCGACGAGGCGTGGCGCCACCAGATGCCATCACGGGATCGCCGGGTGGTGACGGCGCTCACGCTGCCCTTGCTCGCAGCGTATGGCTATCCAGTGAATAGGCCGCCCGCCTCATGACGCAGACCCAGCCCCCTACCATCCTGCTCATCGGCGGTACGGGAAGGAGCGGCAGCACGCTCCTCGACCGGCTGCTGGGGGAGCTGCCGGGTTTTGTGGCCGTGGGAGAACTCCGGTACACCTGGAGCGAAGCTCTGGCTGACAACCGGTACTGCGGATGCGGTACCCGTTTCCTCGACTGTCCCTTCTGGTCCGAAGTTGGAAGCCGGGCCTTCGGAAGCTGGGACCAGATCAACCCCAGCGAGGTTGTGGCGCTTGAGCGATCGATTGCACGGCACCGCCACATCCCGCTGCTGGCTGCGAGCCGTACTGCCCCCACCCGCTATTCCAGTCTGCTCGACCGCTACCTGAGCATACTGGGCCCCATGTACGCGGCGATCCGTGATGTGAGCGGTGCCAATGTGATCATCGATTCCACCAAGGATGCCGCCTATGCGCATGTGCTCCGGCGAATGCCTGATGTCGATTTCCGGCTGCTACACCTGGTACGCGACAGCCGCGGGGTGGCCTGGTCATGGGCCAAGGTCGTACGGTCGGACCCAGATCATTACATGCGGCGGTTCTCCCCTCCCGTGACTGCGCTGCGATGGATGACCTCAAACCTCATGGTTGAATCGCTCGGATGGTTTGGCGTCCCCCGGCTCCTGCTGCGCTATGAGACCCTCGTTGCCCAGCCGCGGGCAGCCCTCGCCACGATCGCGTCATTCGCCGGCCAGCCTTCCGATCCCGAAGCCTTGGCCTTTGTGCAAGGAGGGGGCGCCTGGCTTGGTGCCCATCACACCGTCGCCGGGAATCCCATGCGCATGGCAGCGGGCCACATCGACATCAGGCTGGACGACGCGTGGCGCACGTCCATGCCTTTCACGCAAAGGGCCCAGGTCACGGCGCTGACGTGGCCACTCCTGCGGCATTACTCGCATGCCGGTCCAGGCCCTTCGGCCAATGCCGGGGACGCCCCGGCGGCACTCGATGCAGCGGGCGGGGGCTGACGATGGCGAACTGGCCGTCGGTCAGCGCGGTGGTCCCGACCAGGGACCGGCCTGAACTGCTGGCCAGAACTGTCCGGAGCGTTCTCGGCCAGAGGTATCCCGGTCCGCTTGAGTGTATCGTCGTATTTGACCAGCAAGCTCCCCGGGTGCCCGATGTGGAAGTGCCGGAAGGCCGATCACTTAGAGTCATCGAGAATGGCAACACCCCTGGACTTGCGGGCGCTAGGAATGCCGGTGCCGCCGCCAGCCAGGGTGAGTTCCTAGCGTGGTGCGACGATGATGACGAATGGCTGCCGGACAAGCTGCGGCGTCAGGTCGAGGCGATGCGGGACATCCCGCAGGCGGCCGTGGCCACGTGCGGGATCTGCCTGTGCGTCGGGACCCGGCGTTACACGCAGTGCCCCACCCGGCAGGTGGTGCCACGCGAGGAATTGCTGCGTTCCCGCCAGCCGTGGATCCACTCCTCCACCCTGCTGATCAGGCGGGATCGGTTCTTCGGCGATATCGGCCCAGTCGATGAGGCGGTACCCGGCAGCTACGGCGAGGACTACGACTGGATCATCCGGGCCTCGAAGGCCTCGCCGATCGTCGCTGTCCCCGAGCCGCTGACCCGCGTCTACTGGCAGACCTCGTACTACGCCGACCGGTGGGATGTCATGATCGCCGCTATCCAGTACCACCTCGGCAAGCATCCTGAACTCGCCGCTGACGCGCGGAATGCCGCCCGCATGTACGGCCGTCTGGCGTTCGCTTACGGTGCGTCCGGCATGTCCCGGCAGGCCCGCCAGTGGGCCCGCCGGTCCATCCGCCTCAACTGGCGGCAGCCCCGCGGTTATCTGGCCATGCTCGTCTGCACTCACCTGCTGTCGCCACGCCGGGTGATTTCGCTAGCGCACGCCATGGGCAAGGGGGTTTGAGAATGGCCGTCCGCAGCACTCAGCGCGCCGCGGCACCCGGCGGCTCTGCCGCCCCTGCCAGGCGATTTCAGCTCCGTCCGGGATGGCCGGTTCTCGCCATCCTGGTGCTCTTTCCGCTGTGGTATGTCCTTGGGCTCGGAGGATTCATCTGGATCATTCTGGCGGTGCCCTTGCTCGTGCACTTGGTGCTGGCGAAGACCTGGCGGGTGCCACGCGGTTTCATCATCTGGATTTTTTACCTTGTCTGGATAGCACTGTCGGCCATCCAGATCTCTCACAGCAGCAACTGGCTTACCTATGCGTACCGCACTGCCGCATATGCGGCGGCGACCCTGGCTTTTATCTATCTGGTGAATACCGACGAGAAGGCCCTGCCGACGAGACGGATCGTCAACGCCTTCACAGTCTTTTGGATTTTCATCGTCATCGGCGGGTTCGCGGCCATGGCCGCTCCGGCCTTCTCGTTCTCCACACCTACCCAGAAACTCCTCGGCCATCTCGGGTCCAACAAGCTTCTCATCGCCCTGATCCACCCGACCCTCGCACAGGCCCAGGCTCTTGGCGGCGTGCAGGCGATCGGCCATGCCATCGCCCGCCCAGCCGCGCCATTCGCGTACACCAACTGGTGGGGAGCAAACTTCGCCTTCCTCGTGCCCTTCGTCATCCTCGCCATTCGCCAGGCCCCCACGCGCCTGGTGCGGGTGGGCCTCGCAGGTATGCTGCTGGTTTCCCTGATTCCCTTCATTTACTCCATTAACCGGGGGGCGTGGCTGAGCCTCATCGTCGGCGGTCTGTACGCTTGGCTACGGTTCGCCGCCCGGCGCCGTGGGCGGGCCGCGCTCGTCGGGCTGGCGCTGCTCGCCGTGATCGCGGTGGCGGTTTTCGCCACGCCGCTGGGTAGTGTGGTCCAGGCCCGGATCGGGCATGAAGGGAGTACGTCGCTTCGTCTGTCGCTCATCCAGCAGTCCGGGCAAAATGCCCTCGGTTCTCCTCTGGTGGGCTATGGGGTACCGCTCCCGCCGCCCGTCAGCCAGTACTCGCTCCCGAACGTTGGGACCCAAGGACAGTTGTGGCTGGTCCTCGTGTCGGTAGGCATACCGGGTACAGTGTTCTTCCTGCTCTGGCTGCTGTATGTGTTCTGGTGCTCGCGTTCTCTCAGCGACCCGGTCACCTTCACCGTGCACGTGGCGATCTTGATCGGCGTGATCCAGCTCCCGTTCTACGGATGGATGCCCACCGAGATGTTCATCGTCATGGCCGCCGCGGCGCTCGTCTGGCGCAGCCGCGAACCGTCTGCCGCCGACGCCGGCCTGATAGAAGCGCCATCCGCACGGCCGCTGCCCGCCTTGCGAGCCTGACCTGGTGGACCGCCTTGTGAGCGGGGCGCCGCGTCACCCCTACCGGCCAGGCACTCGCGGAGAGGAGAGAGCCGAGGCGCCGCGTTCCGGACGGCCAGTCACCAGCGGGAAGGCGCCGAGCGGCACGCCGCGCCCCCGCCGGCCCGGAGTCGGCGGTCCCGACGCCAACGGAGAGGCGCCAGCCGAAGCACCGGGCGCGGCCCGGCCCGGCGTGAGCGGGAACCGGCGCCCTCTCTGGCGCGACCCGCCGTCGCGCCCCTCCCGGCCCGACATGGGCAGCGAGCGGCGCCCCCTGTGGCGTGATACGTCGCAGCGTGATGGCCGGCACGGCCCGGGGGGCGAACGGAGGCGCCTTCCCCCAGTGCTGGATCGGCCGCTGGTCCACGATGGGACACGATGGCGTGAGGACAGCGGGCTTCATGAGCTGAGGCTTGAGCGCACCAGCAGCACAAAGCGCCAGCTTTCCATCCTGGCTCGCGGCGGGGCTCTGAACCTGGCCGGGCTGGTGATCAGCGGGTCCATGCAGATCGTGCTGACTATCGTGGTCGCCCACGGCCTCGGGACGGGGGGCACCGGGGCGTTCTTCGAGGCAGTGGCCCTGTTCACCATCCTGTCCAACGTCGGCGAACTGGGCGCGGACACCGGCCTCGTCAAGATCCTTCCCCAGTACAGGGCGCAGGGCCGCAACCGGGACCTGCCCGCGGCCGTGCGAACCGCGCTATGGCCGCCCATTGTCTTCTGCCTCGCGCTGGCGGCGGTGGCCTGGCTGCTCGCCCCTCAGCTCGCCGCGATCATGGCGCACGGGCAGCGCGAGGCCGAAGTGGAGTCCTACCTGCGGACGTTCACGCCGTTCATACCGCTCGGGGCGGTCACCACGGTGGTGCTGGCCGGGACCCGCGGCATGGGCACCATGGCGCCATTCGTCTGGATCCAGAACATTGTCCTGCCCGCTCTGCGGCCGGTTCTGGTCCAAACAGCCGTTGCCCTTGGCCTGGGCGCGGTGGCGGTTGCCCTCGGCTGGGCCGCCCCCCTGGGAGTGGCATTCGTCCTCGGGTTCGCGCTGCTGTGGAGGCTGATCTTGCGGGTGCGCGCCGCGGATCCAAGGCCAGGGCGAACCAAGCGCCGACGGGCGATCTCATCGGAATTCTGGCGGTTCGCTGGGCCGCGGGCCATCGCGGCCGTTTTCGGCATCACGATTACCTGGCTCGACGTCCTACTGGTCGGTGGGTTCCTGCACTCAACAAGGGAGGCGGGTATCTACGCCGCCGCCAGCCGCCTGTCGGTGCTAGGCGCGAGCGCACTGAGTGCGATAGGGATGGCGATCGCCCCCCAGGTCAGCGAGCTGGCCGCCCGAGGGAAGATGCGCGATGCGGAGTCAGTGTTCCAGGTGGGAACGTGGTGGCTGATTGCACTCACCTGGCCGGGTTACATCACGCTCGCCGTCTTCGCGCCGTTTCTGCTCCAGGTATACGGCCACGAGTTCGTCGCGGGGCAGGTAGCGCTGGCGATCCTGTGCGCTGCCCAGCTGTTCAACCTGGGCACCGGCAACGTGACCATCGTGCTTCTGATGGCCGGCAAGAGTTCCTGGAACCTGATCAACTCTGCCGCAGCGCTGGCCGCGAACATCGCCATCAACATTTACCTCATCCCCCGGATTGGAATCACGGGGGCGGCGATCGCCTGGGCCGCTTCCATCATCATCAATAACCTGGCGGCTGTGCTCGAGGTGAACTACCTGATGGGGATCCGCCCGTTCGGGACGGGCTACTGGGTGGTGACCATATCGTCCACGATCTGCTTCGGGATGACGGGGCTGATCATTCGGCAGATCGTCGGGGCGAATGCGACTGGTTTTGCCCTGTTCGTTGTGGTCTCGACGCTTCCTTACGCGGTGGTGCTGTGGCAGGCGAGGGGGGTGCTGCGGTTCTCGGCCCTCCGGGGCGCCATCTCTCGTCGCCGGCCTGCTCAAGCAGGCCGCTGAGAGCCTGGTAGACGCGGGCGGGTACGGGCGCGCCAGCGGCCACTCCCTCCAGTTGACGGAGCGCCACCTCCAGCATCACCAGCCGGAGCACGGCAGGCCCGGCCTCGGGCGCGGTCCCGGAGGCGGCCATGGTCTCCGGCAGCCGGCGCAGGGTCCGGGCCAGCGCCTGTTCCGGCGGCAGGAGCCGGATCCAGAGGTCGACCTGGAAGCGGAAGAACAGGCCGTCAAATCCGACCGGGCCGCGCATGCGGGAACGTTCCCAGTCCCATACCGCCAGCGATGAGCCGATGGAAGCCATGTTCCAGGGTGCCCAGTCGCCGTGCATCAAGCCGAAGTCGAGTTCCGTGGAGGCGTGCCAGGATTCCACCCTGTCCCGGACCCTGGCCAGGGCCGCCGCCATCGGGGTGTCGAGGGCCTCATGGCCTACCAGGCGTTCGACCCGCTCCGACAGCTCACGCCACAACGGTGACGTTCCCAGGATCCCCCGTTCAACCCCGAGCGCATGGCCCACGCGCCACGTCTGGGGTACGGGCAGGCCCGTGCGGCGGCGACGGTACCACCGGCTGCCCCCTATATCCGACACGGCCAGCACGTCGCGCCCGTGCCAGATCCCATGGTGCAGCACTTGTGGCACCCGCAGGAACCCCGCCGTTTCCGCTCCGCCTGCCGCGTCCCCGGCCGCCGTGCTGGCCAGGGCCCCGCTGGCCAGAGCGGCCAGGCTTGCCGCCTCATGGCGGATCAGCGAACCAGTGACGTCGTTCCACCCGACCTTGATGTGTCCCAGCACCTGACCGGCCCGGGTCGCCACGTGCAGGATCGGCTTGATCTGCGGGCGGACTTGCCCCACCGAAATCGCCACCGCCAGGTCGCGACGCCCGAAAATCTGCGCTATGAGATCGGGCCACACACAGGACCCGGTCCGCAGGCCGATCGACGAATCCGGCAGCGGGGAGGAAAAGATCCAACCGGCGAGACCTGCCCTGCATGCCCACGCCATGAGTTCCTTGGCGACCCGGACCTTCAGCGGGGCGGCATCGCTGTGCCGCTGAAGAGCCGCCCAGGCAGCGGTCCGCTCGCCCGGCGAGACCAGCATCTGAGGACGTGAAGCAGAAGGCACCAGGACGTACCCGATTCGCTCACCTTCCGCATTGCCGTGCGGGACCGCGCCAAGCGCCTGGCCCAGCCACCTCAGCCCGGGCGGGGATGGCCGGCCGCGCTCGTCCGGCATCAGTTATCCCGCCCTTTCGCAGGCACGATTTCCTCACTGCTTGGAGAATCAGGCTCGCTGCGCCTTCGCCCCTGGCCGCGAGAGTCTGAGCATAGCGTCACCGCCAGCCAAGCGCGCCTGGATGCCGAACCGCGAGCGAGGGGACCCGGCCGCCCCTCCGTGGAACATGCCGCCGGCGCGTTGACCCCTGCGCGAGATCCGCCGGACAGGCGCAACGGCCTTCGATGCGGCATGCGCGATCAGGTGTTCTGTCCGTGCTCGGAGTCACATTCATGCTGGCCAGGTGTAAACCAGGAAGGCCTGCCGGGCGTCTATCATGTAAACCCAATTGCTAATCCTTTGCCGCGCCACTGTGCCTGTAACCGCCAGGCGGCCCTGATCGGGGGGTTGGGCTGCGGGCGGGTGCGACAGGCGGGGTTGCAAAGGAGAACAACCACATGTTCAGACCGGTGCGCAGCGCAGCGGCGGCGGCTGTCTTTTCCCTAGTGGTGGCGGGCATGGCGATGGCTCCGGCCAGCGCGGCCTGGGCGGCGAATATGCTGCCCAACGGGACATTCGATGGCGGCACCAGCTCAGGGTGGAAGGGCACCAATGCCACGCTGAGCGTGGTGAGCCCGGGAGCCGACGGTACCAGCGGGGCCGCCAATGTGAAGCTGTCCAACACCAGCACCTCCTACGCCATCTACGCCTCGCCCAAGCCGGCCACGGGCGTGGCGGCGGGCACCCAGTTGCAGGGCACCGGCGAGGTGCTGGGCGTCTCCGGTAAGAGCATCTGCCTGATACTGCAGGAGTACACCTCCGGCGGCTCGCTGGTGCAGACCCAGAGCAAGTGCGTGACGGCCAGTGGGGGCTGGCAGGGGATCGGCCCGGCGGCCCTGACCGCCAAGAACTCGGGTGACTCGGTGGGGTTCCGGATCCGCCAGACCGGGGCCGTGGCCGGAAACAGCTTCCGGGCCGACAGCCTGTCCCTGGCCGAATCCACGCCGCCGCCGCCACCGCCGCCACCGCCGGCAGTGACCGGAAACGCCGCGAACTGGCCCATGCAGGACCCTTCGGGGAGCACGACCATGGCCGACACCTCGCCCAACCCCGACCCCGGCACCTTGGTTGGCCCGGTGATGGCGGGCGTCACCTCAAACTCCCCGAACTTCGCCTCCGCCTACAGCTTCCCTGGGTCCAGCGCGAAGTCCACCGTTGAAGTGCCTTACGCCTCCAAGCTGGTCGCGGGCACACAGAATATCGATATCTCCTTCTGGCTCAATACCACGTCCCTACCGAGCTCGGGCGACTTCGACCTGGTGCGGATGGGTGACTACCCGTACCCGGAGTACAAGATCGAGCTCGTGAGTACGAACCAGATCGAGTGCACATTCCACCACTCGGCCACCGGTGGCTTCGCCCAGGGCGGCTCCAACCTGAATGACGGGAAATGGCACTTCGTCCAGTGTGTCAAGACCGCCACCCAGGTCCAGGTGTGGATCGACGGCACCGAGGTGGCGTCCACCAACGTGGCGATCGGGGACGTCAGTCCCACCCAGCCCGTGTTCATCGGGTCGCACGGCCTGCCCGGCACCGCCTCCGGCTTTGACTGGTACCACGGCATGCTGGCCGAGGTGGAGTTCTCCTTCAGCTGACCAGAACGGGACATATGAACAGCATCAGGAACCTCGTCGGCGCCGTCGCGGCGGCCGCGCTGCTCGCCGCTTGCAGCAGCGGCCCGCACGGCTCACCCGCGGCAGCGTCCGCTCCAGCGGCCTCTGCGGCCAGCCGCTCTTCAGCGCCAGGGGCTAGCCGCTCCCCGGCGTCCCCGGCCAGCGGCTCCCCGGCGGTCACCCCCGCGGCCGGCTCCACGGCTGCGGGACCGCTGACGATGAAGCAGGCGGAGCTGGCCTACACGCGGATCGTGCGCCCGGGCAGCGCGCTCGCCAACAAGCTCAGCAGCGCCGCTAGCGGTACGGCCCCCTTCAGCGAGTTCCGCACCGACGCCCTCGCCTACAGCAGGGAGCTGCAGGCGGAGATCGGCAAATTCCGGGCGGTCCGCTGGCCCGCGAAGGTTAACCGCCACATTAGTGCGTTGGTCACGACCGTCATCCCGTCCGACATCGGCTGCCTCCAGGCGGTGGCCGCGGCCGGCAGCACAGCGGCGGCCCAGGCGGTGAGCAACAACAACAAGGACTGCCAGGTCGCGGATAACTCGCCGATTCCGGACTCGGTCCAGTCCCTGCTCGCGACCGGCTGAGGCCCAGGGCATCGCTAACAGGCCGGCTGCAGGACGATCGCCTTGACGGTCGCGGCCCATTCATAGACGACTTCAGCGGGCCACTGATAGGTAGTGAATGGAGCGTTGACCACGTAGACCTTCCCCTGGAAACATCGGCGCATCCGCAGCCGCGCGCGGGTGTCCTGCGGTGCCGTGGCCACCAGGGCAACGGAATGCCAGTGGTAGCGTTTCGCGAGCCGGGCGGCGAACTCCGCCTCGCCGCGGGTCGTGGCCGGATTCGGGTCGAAGCAGATCACCCGTACGCCCGGTATCTTCGGGGCGCAGATGCTGCCGTGACCCCAGAACGGCGAGCTCTGCGAGATCACCACGACGGGAGCACGATGTTCCCAGGCCAGCTTCAGGGCCGTATCGAGGCGGTTACCTGGCCCGTTCAGCATCACAATCGCGTCTACCCGCGCGGGCATGCCGTGCGGGGGCCACACGAACAGCCGTGCGGTCGCCACGGCCAGCGCGGCGAGGGCGAGTGACGCACCGGCGATGAGGAGCCGCCACCGCCTGCCGGGCCGGCGCTGCCGGGCGGCCGGTGGCTTATGGCCATTGTGCGGCTCCGCCGGGGGCCGCTCCGGTCGGGGGCTCACACTCTCGCCCACCCGGCCGGAGGGCTCGGGGAGGGGGGTCAATGGCCTATCCGCTCCCATATCTGGGTGGCGATGTGCTGGGTGAGTTCGGACATGGGGCGGGTGCCGTCCAGGCGGGTGACCCCGACCCGGGCGGCCTCCTGGCGGAGCAGGTCTTCCTGCTGCTTGAGCTGGGGGAGGTCGTATTGCTCGGGCTTGCGGGCAAGGGCCACCTCGCCGGGGACATCGAGCAGCCAGGCGCCGAGGGGCGTTGGGCAGAGACTGCGGATCAGCGCCCGCTGCACGACGAACCGGTGCTCGGACCCATAGAAGAACCGCAGCTGCGCGGTGGTGTCGAGGGCGTAACGGTCGAAGACGATCAGCCGCCCCGAGCCTGCATGGCGCAGCGTGACCATCCGGTAGTGACCCGCGCTGGCCAGGCAGACCATGGTTGACCAGATGTGGGTCACCGCGGCGTTCTGCCGCCCGCCGAGCAGGACGGGGTTCGCGCCCGCGATCAGCGACCGGCCGGGCCGCTTCATCTGATCCAGTTGCCGGTCATCCAGGCCGCGTAGCCGCGCGTAGCCGCGCTTGACAACCCGGCGGACGGCCCGGACCGAAGCGTTGTGCCCGAGCGGCTTCCATTCGGCGACCACGGCGACATCGAGCTGCTCGAGCATCGACGTCAGCGCCCGGACCTGCGAGCTCTTACCCGAACCATCCAGCCCGGAAAGCCCGACCACTGTGGGCCGCCGCGGCATGGCGGCGCCCAGCTTGCCCCCCGCCCTGGCCACCGCACCACCCAGCCCTGCGGCCATGGTCACCTCGGCGAGCGCCTTCGCCCGTTCCGCGCGGGTGGGAGGCCGGCCCTGTTCATGCATTCTCCGCAGCACCGGCACAGCGGCCCGCACCCCCCAGGCACCGGCCTGCTCGCGTGCCCGCTCCCACGCCAGCGGATCCTCCTCGATGGCCGTTGCGAGCTTGGCCAGGCGGCGGGATGACAACCCGCCGGTGGCGAGGCGGCGGGCCAGGATCAGGATGGTGTGGGACGGCGAGGGACGGACAAGATGGCGGTAACCGTCAATGGGCATGGCGTCCGCCACCAAGGCGCGTTCCTGCTCAGGAGGCAGTCGCCAGCGCCGCACCGGATTGAGATCGACAGCCAGCGCCGAGCAGCCCACGATCAGGACCCACTGCTTACCCGCCGACCGGCGGGGAGTCACATCCCGGCCCCTGGGCAGGAATCCGTGCTTGGCCAGCACCTCGGGCAGCCGGAGAGCCTGCTCTTCGCTGACCAGCAGGTCAAGATCGCGGCCCTGAGGGGGGAGCGCCCCCGTGACGACTACGTCCTCCTCGAACGCCTCATCGATAGCCGTCACGACCGCGTGGGCGTCCAGCAACCCTTCCGCAGGCACGATTTCCCCTCGCTATCCATCCAGAGAATCAGACTCGCGGCGCCCTCCGCCCGGGACCGCGAGACTCTGAGCATAGCGCCACCCGACGGCGCCCGGACCTTGGCTGGCGCCGGGCCCCCCGGGGGCGACGCGCCGAGCTGGTCACGGCTCAGACGGGTTGACGGGGTTGAAGTAAGGGATATGGGCGATCCCGCGGAACGCCCGCAGCGCGGGCGAGCCGGCGCCCAGCGCGTAGGCATGCTTCGCATTCGCGTCGAAATAGACCAGGGCCTTGATCTGCCTGTTGTCTTGCACCGTCCGGGCGGCGCCCCACAGCCACCGCGCCCGCCGCAGCGGCCCGTACGTATCTGGCGCGCCATACTCGCCGATCATGATGGGCTTGGGGCGGTGTGAGGCCCAGTCCAGGAACGGCTGGACAATGGTCGCGAACGAGCGGTAGGGCCCGGGCCCGGGGTAGGCGTCCGCGCATACCCAGTTGACCTCGTTGTCTCCCGGGTAGTACGCCGCGGCGGTGCCGGTAGCGAACCCGCGCGCCGTCGGGCACCATACCCAGGCGACGTTGTCCACGTGCTCGGCGGCGAAGATGGACCTGATGTGGTCCCACGCCGCGATGTAGGCAGCCGGGGAGTGAATCTGTGTCCTCAGGCCGGGGCGGTCCATTTCCCAGCGCCATTCCAGGAAGATCCGCTTGCCGGCGGCCTTGATGGCGAGCGCCCGCTGCCGGATCAGGCTGTCGTACTTGCCGGCGGCGATGGTCCGGGTATCGGTCCCGGACCATGACAGCAACAGCATGCTTCCCTGCCTCAGGAAGGCCAGATCGCTGCTGTTCGGGAAGGGGTCCCGCCACAGGTGGTAGACGTGCACGATGTCAAGCCGCCGTCCGATCTGCCCCTGCAGCCTGTCAACCGCGGCGATTTCGGCGGGTTCCGTATAGATGGGGGGCCGGACCCGGGCACCGAAGTAGGCGCCGTGCACCGGCGGGGTAGGGGCCCTGGCCGGGTTGACGGTGCCGCCCACGAAGCCCGCCGGTGGCCGATGCCAGCCGCGGACCACGCCGGTTATCGCGGCGGTAGCCACCAGGGCCAGGATCACGGCACCGGCTATGAGCGCTGAGCGACCCCGTGAGGCTGCCATGCTCCTCCGTCCCGCAGATGACGGCTAGTAACGCGCGCCAAAGGCAGTCGCACCGCCAGGTGCTCCGCCGTGGAACGAGGAAGTTCCCGCCCCATACCCGGCACATGATAGGCGCGGCCCTTGCGTGGTAACGCCGGATCCGGCGGCATGCGCCGGCGGTGCGGCCGGCCGGCGTAAGCCGGAGCCAGGCCAGAAAACGAGCTGGGCCAGAAACACTCCGCGGGTCGTGCGGGCAGCCACGGCATCCGGGCTGGATCTCACTGCGGTACCGATCCGGCGATCTCCCAGCCCGCGCCCGCCCTTGCTGGTACGCTCGCCGCGGTCAAGCGGGCGCAGCAATTGTTGCTGTGCAGTAGCTCGGCGCAGGTGCTGGGAAACGCAGCAAAGAGCAATAGCGATAAGGAGCGGGGTAGCGAGATGAGGCGATGGTTGGGCGGGATAGCGGGCACGGGCGCGTTCGCGGCGGTAGCGCTGCTCGGGAGTGCGGGGCCGGCCTTTGCTAGCACCCTGGCTGCGCAGTGGCACATGAATGAGGCCAAGGGCGCCACGACCATGGCCGATAGCTCCGGGAGCGGCAACACCGGGACGCTGCACAACGTGACGGCCGGCGTGCCCGGCAAGGTCGGCACCGCCTACAGCTTCGGTGGCAGCGCCGTGAAGTCTTACGTGGAAGTGCCAGATTCGCCCTCGCTGAACCCGGGGACGGCAAAGATCAACATCTCGATCTGGTTCAACACCACGTCGCTGCCCGCCTCGGGGGACTACGACCTGGTGCGCAAGGGCGAGTACCCCGGGCAGGAGTACAAGGTCGAACTGCTGCAGGGCGGGATCATCCTCTGTGAGTTCCTCGGCGCCAGCGGGCACGTGGTACTCCACGGCGGCTCGGGCCTGGCCGATGGCAAATGGCATCACATCAACTGCATCGCCGGCCCCACCGGCGTAAAGCTGCAGCTCGGCGGCACGGCCGTGGCCAGCTCCACCAAAGTTGTCGGGTCCATCTTGAACACTGTTCCGGTGGAGATCGGGGCGCACCCGGGCTTCGACTGGTACAAGGGCAAGCTCGACGAGGTGCAGATCACCGTCGGCTGACGGCCGCGGGCGGAACCCGCGAGCCGGAATTCACGCGAGCTGACACAGGCCCCGGGGTCCTACCGCCGGGGCCTGTGCTCGTTCCGCTGGATCTGCTACCGGAACAGGGGATCGTTGGCCAGCGCGCTGAACGCCTGAAGCGACTGCGATGACGTGTCCACGAACCAGGGCCACCGCACGGTGGTGTTGAAGTAGACGAAAGCCTTGATGTCCGGGTGTGTGTGCAGCCAGGCGTCGGCATCGTTGAACCACCCCGCCTTCCGGCCCGGATCGCCGGGATCCTCCAGGCAGCCCGTCTCGGTGATCATGGCGGGAAGGTGTTTCTCGACGCTCCAGGCATAGAACGCGTTGAAGAGGTCTCCCACCGTCCGCCACTGGGCACCGGGCTTCGCGAAGGCATAGTTGTAGCCGTCCGCACCCACGTAGTCGACGTACGAGCGGCCCGGGAACCAGCCGTCGGCGGCGCCCTGCCGGAACACTTCTGACCCAAGGATCCAGATCCAGAGGACGTTGGTGGCCCCGGCGGCCCGGAACCGGTCCACCACGTGCCTCCACGCCGCCACGAACTGGGCAGGAGTGCCGTACCTCGGGACGCCGTATTCGGGTTCGTGGTGGAACGACAGCAGGATGGGCCCCTTGTACGCCGCGGCCGCCCTGGCGTCGGCGTTGATGATCCTGTCGGCCTTCCCGGTGGCGATCTGGGACCAGGTGTAGAACGGGTCAATCAGGTCCCAGTCCACCAGCGGCAGCCGCCCGTTGGCGCGATCCCAGGCAAACCGCGAGTAGGGCAGGGGCGTTCCCAGGTGGACATAGAGATGGTCGATGGCGAGTTTCCTGCCGATCTCGGCTTCCAGTTGCACCAGCGCGTCCTTATCGGGGTCGCCGGTGACGACCGGGTCGGTGGGCCGGGGCTGAGCCCGGGCACCGAGGAGAATCCGTGATGAGGGCCGGAAGAAGATCTCGGTGACCCACACGCGGCCACCGGAGCGCACCATCGCGGTGCCGCCCTGCGTCACGCATCGGCACAGGACGTTGGCGCGACGCGCGTGGCCGTGTGTGAGCTGCTGGTAGACGGCCTGCGCTGAGGTGCCGGAGCCGACGTTCACCTCGATGCTTCCCCACAGCATCCGCAGCTTCGTGCAGGCAAGACAGCTCTGGTGGAACAGCCGCCGCTCGCGGGCCATCGCCAGGCTCTGGAGGCGGGCCAGGCCGGCTGCTGCCGCGGAGAAACGAAGCTGCGGTCGGCCCTGTCCCGCGCGGGTGCGGTTGACCACCGCGAGGCCCTGGTCCGGCACGGCGGCCGGATGGCTGTGGGCCGGCCGGGGACGCTGCGCCGCCGGTGCAGCCTCCGAGGAGTGGACCAGCGACGCCATCGCGGTGACGAGTGCCAGGTACAACGGCACGAGCACAATGACGACCAAATGCAGACCTCGCCGGGACGGTTTGCGTCGATGGGAGACCTGCATGCCGGAGCC
>Ga0070711_100000397_pt1 | contig 22432 bp, 19 predicted proteins | sample LARL53metaG_FD_65452 | JGI IMG/M metagenome (GOLD analysis project Ga0070711, IMG submission 65452) | Corn, switchgrass and miscanthus rhizosphere microbial communities from Kellogg Biological Station, Michigan, USA - LAR L5-3 metaG | ecosystem: Host-associated > Plants > Roots > Rhizosphere ... | reverse complement strand
TTTAAAGCATAACCAATCCTAATTGGTGGTGTCAATGTTATCGAGAACAGGTTGGAGCTAGACGCTGCATTACAAGTTACTAAGGTATTTGTAATCACTGCGTTGAACCTAAGTGTAAAATCTGAATATTTTCGGCTGGTTAAGCTAAATTAATAAATAACCAAGTGAAAATATTCAATCAAGTATCATTTACTACTTTAGTTTCTTAATATTCAATGATGTAGTATAAGAACACGTTTGGTCCTTCCCCTGTGACTGAGGTCATGAACTGGGTATTAAAGTAAATAATTGAAGATTTCTTAATTAACGTAGAAATATTGTTACTAGGTTAACAGCTGATCAATGATAACCTATCAACCGTACGGTAAAACAAATGGTTTATCATCTATAGCAAGTTCCTTTCTGCTTGAAATATGCCAATGTCAAATCAATATTCGCTACCTTTTTTATTTATTTCACAGATTAATCTGTAATCTGGATCAAATGCAAGTTGCTTCAATGTACTGTGTTACTCCATTGTATTTGTAGTATTTGATCTAGCTAGTATACGTTATCTTTGTTATGTGTTCACAGACATACTACTATTTCTGAATGCAAATATGCTCTTAATGCTAATGCCAAATCGTGACGAGATTGGCATAGTACAGCTGTCAGCTAATCGATTAACATATAATTCTGTTAGATCTTTCACCAGCACGTTAAAAGTTATTCTGCTTCATTTAATGGAATTTCTCATTGAATAATTTATATACTGAGTATATGTTTGATGCAAAGAGAGTAAACCAGCCAGATACCATTGCGCCATAGAATATAATAAATTAGAGATGGATAACTCATCAAAAGACTCATTAGCATATATTGAACATTATTGAAAATACAGATATGAATAAAGAAAATATATATTCTGCAATTGAGAAAAGAGTAAATGAAGAATATTTTACTGGGCGAGTTACTTTACGAGAGATCTTTAGCGAACAAGTATATAATGAACAAGAAATGTATCATGTAACATTTCATAACGGAGCAAGAACCACATTACATTATCATGAATCGGATCAAATACTTGTTGCCACGAGTGGAAAAGGCGTAGTTGGTTTAATCAAAGGAACAAAGGTTAGCAATTTTGAAATTGACGAAAAGGATATAATATTTTTTGAAGAAGAGGGAGATACTGTTTACATACCAGCAAACAGATTACATTTTCATGGTGCAATTAATGGATCAAATGGTAAAGCAGATTTTTCACATTTGGCCATAAGAAAAATGTATTTAAATAATATAACACCGGCCGTCAAGGCAAAAAATGAATGGGAATATGATCTAATTGCAAAAGAGATAGGAAACAATGACCCTGTAATCATAAAGCAAATCGCAAAAAATATTTCAGAGAAGATTCAAGCAGCTATATCAATGAGATTAGAACGAGGAAAAAATAAACCTAATAGTTTATTATAATTAGTATTATTTCCCTCCTGGATCGCATGATATTATCTTAAGACCCTATTGAAGAATTGAAGTACCTTTTATATTCTTCATCCTATTTCCAATTTACTAAATTAGAAAAATAAGTGGATCACAGAATAAAGTTAATAGTTGGCAATTACCCTTATCGACGCTCCAATGCATGTCGATCCCATTTTGCATTCGTTGCAGCTGCTTCATATGTGCTCTGCAGGAATGAGAGCAAGACATCATCAGGTGACTTTGCGGTACGGACCACATTATAAGGTAACACAAACTCTCTCATAGTAGTATGATAGAATGCCTCTGGTGGTTGTAGTTGGTATTCCGCAAAGCCCTTAGGCTCTGGATAAGCATATGAGTAGAAGATTGGTTCATCAATAGGGCCGCCTCCTGGCCAGAAGCCGCAACTACTCACCTCGTGAGAGTAAGCTTCTACGGCTACAAATCTAGCCAAGTTTGGCGCACCCGGATGAGCAGGCGCGGGGCGTCCTGAAAAGCGCGTGACAGCCAGATCAAAAGCTCCCCAGAAAAAATGGACTGGACTAACTTTGCCGGTAAACCTGCAACGAAACTCTGTAAACACCCTGCTAACCTGAGCTAGAATACGCCAGAATCGCTGGGCATGGTTGGGATCATATGCAGAGTGTTTTTGATCCTTCTCAAATGGAATTCGATCTGACACTTCCACAGGTGTGGTCCAAATGGTTAATGGCATTTCTAGCGATCCTAGGGCTGCCATTACTTCTTTATAAAAATCGGCTACTGAGCGAGGCCTGAGAACGATTGTCTTGGTAGACCCATCAGCAGTTTCGATTATTAGTAGGTGATCGATGAAATCAAAGTTTATTTGAAATAATCGACTGTTGTAAGACATAGCTGATGTCGTGAGTCCCCTAGGTGATACATACAGGGTAGAATTCCACCAATGATTTTCTAGATGAGTTAGTGCTAGTCTGATCTTGCCGACTATTTGGGTCCACATATGCAATGTTTCATAAGTGTCTTTCCATTCTGCTAGCGGCAATTCTGGCCACAGATTTGTTGTAGTTGTCATTTCGTTAATTCCCTATTATATCTGAACTGAAACGCCTTGCAATAAAAAACAATAGCTCTCAATCCAGAGATTTCGTTATGAACTGAAATAAGTTTTGTTAATCGAGGTTCAGCGACATGTTTCATATTAATATATTATAGAATAAGATATGTAAGAACTTGTTCATGAAAAGGTATAGCATAGTGTAGGGAGATGTTCATGTATCTGTACATAATGTTTGGTCATGATAAAAGGTTATACCGAGTATTCTAGAAAAAACAAACGAATGCTTATGCGATACTTTATATGTTTGTTACATTTGCAATTGTCTATACTAGGCGACTAGGTCATCGTCAAACACTAGCCATTACATGACGGCTTCAAGATTTTCCCACTAACATCGGCTTAAGCCAGCAACAACTACAGAACTACAGAATTAACTCGAATTCGAATTTTTTATTGATATCTTCAGTTGTCTTCCGCTAATTCTGGAATATGGTTATCTGTATTAGACAGGTTACTAACTTCAGTCATGGTGTATATTATCTGTTTTTCATATGACGTAAATGTATCAATTGCTGCAATTTGAATAGTTGGTTCGCTCAAATAATAGGCCAAGTGTTTTTATCCTGATGATCTCTTCCTTCTTGTTTAACAAGACCTCATCTTTCTATCTAGTAAATACCGTAAACTATATCCATTTGCTGTAATATAATAAAATATTATTATTTCATTTACTAGATTATCGAATTCTGATCGAATCAGGATACGTTAATCTTCTAAAGGCACATCTAAACTGTCATCTAGGTAGTGAAGGCCAACAAATTCAAAATATGGCATACTAGATTTTGAAGGACAATCCAACTCTGAACTCAAATCGTTGATTGTTAATCTAATTACGAGAAATACTGAAATCGTGCGGCGGCAAAAAATGGCCCGTGATTTTATGTGGATCAACATACAGATAGACTAGTTGTATATAAATAAAAAAGACAAGATTTGTTTATTGTAGTCACTAATACCACATTTCGTATCAACCGAGTATGTTTTGTGACTATCAGGAGCACTACTTTTAGTTATTGACAAACCAGTCATCTGTAAGGTGTTCCAATGGAATAGTAATACTAGACTAAAGTCACCTTATGAAAATACGGGTTACTTTATAATAATTCATACGTTTGCTACAAGTTTATGATTATTTTTTGACTGGCCTTTACAAGAATTGCTCTCCTCCAAGAGTTGCATATGCTCTTCCATGGTATTATACCTAGAGAAGTCCATCGTTGTATCCTCATAATCCTTTATGGTCTGTAATTCTGCGAGAATGTAGTCAAATCTCTTGGGATTTCTTTCCGTATGTTTCCTCTTATTACGTGATGTTGTTTTCTTTACTGCGGCTGACGATGTTGTGGGCGTCATGGCCTATGTATTTATAATATATCATATCGAGATATATAATCTCATTCAATCAATCTACAGAATGATAATACATAATGAATGAATGAATGAATGAATCAGTTAGATAGGGCTATTTAATGCCTATGCCAATACTATTGTAGATTTTTATTAGATACACCAAGAATGGCTATAGATTAGATTTATAGAACAAAAATCTGAATCCTTCATAATTTTCTGTGTCGATTGTGGCTATACACATGATATGACTGTGCATAACCTGAATGTTGGTCTGTCTCACTCTAGGCTGTTGACTATCCTAGCCTGAACTCAATACCATCAGGTTCAGAAAAATGATATGGACTTGGAATCTATCTTCATAGCCCTAGAGGAATACGACAGAAAGATTAGATTATGACAAGGCCGCTCTTTATGTCAAACTTATGGATAGGATAGTACATCATCATTCATCCTATTTCATAGTAATATTATATTCTCGTTAAAAGGTAAATTGATTTATTAAGTATTCAATTTTTATGCTATTTAGTATAATATATTGTAATATATTCCTGAAACGTTACAGTTTTAAATGAATACGTTCTGTGCGTAAAGGGGCAGAAATATCTCATAATAGTAGATAGGAACATTGCAGCTTTAAATGATTTGATGATGTTACAAATTATATGTACAGTGGACCAATTCAACCATCACCAATATGCACTTTCTGACTCGATATCAGAATCAGTGTTATTTCTCTTCAATGAAATATATTCATTAATTTTCTCTAAACCTTTAAAAATTCCTTCAACTGCAAAAACTGCGGGAGCTTGGGTTGTGGGGAGCTCACCGCAACAACCTTCTTCAAATTTCTTAATATCGTATTCTACATAATCAATACCCAATTTTTTGAAAAGATCAATGGCTTTTATAGAATCATCAGACTTATCTAAAAGTAGAATTGGTTTTCGCTTAACCACGGAAATTTAAAAGGAAATCGCAAGATAAAATTGTATCAGTTCTGTATTAGTGCATAATATGCACTGGACAGGATTACACCAATGGCTTAGCTTGTAAAGGGCCATCCATAGCAGTGATATCTTATCTATTAATAATCTTGTCTAGTATGATTTATTTGCCTGGCTTATCCTCAACGAAAATACAATCTAGCAGTATATATTTACAACACAAACAGATAACCGTTATGACAATCCAGCAGTCTTAGAGGATATCTACTATCTATGATACAACCGACTAGATTCAATTAATTAATATATGAATCGAACAAGTCATTAAATGATGCATTGCAGATTCAGAAAATTTAAAATGAGTGATTTCTAACCAGGAAATTAATTTATAAATATAATTAAGCATATATGGTAGCTTGTAGCTTAGAAAAAGACTACTAATTCTTCAAATACATTCATAGTACTATAGCTACTATCATAGGGTAAATTAACTCATTGTTTTATGAACTATGCTGACTATCATAATGTTTCATGAAGTCAGATTCACTTTCAAATGTTGAATTGCATCTGCTACACAAGACAGGTTCTCCACTTGTATCTCTACTTGTAGACATCAATATTTATTTAAGTATAGCATCATTATTATAAATATCAAATAACATACAATAATTACTGGTGTGGAGCAGATGATTGATATACCTTGAGTTATCTGATCGATCTTCTATCCTTTCTATTTGTGTCTATTATCCCACCTGTGGTCCGTCCTTCTGAATATACAATATCTTTCACAAATATTAGATATGTATAACCAGTCAATTATTAGATTGGATCTAGATATCAATCCTAGGAGGGATACACACTAATACAGGAGTGTAGCCCACATTTAGAGCTTAGTCATGTATCTTAGAAAGTACAAAATCTCATTGAGATTTTACATTATAATAATGCACTATGATACATGAGATTTAAATGGTTGAACTACTAAGAGAAGTTGTATGATATATTTCTTCTGAGGGATTAAATGATATACTCTCCTAGAGGGAGGTAATTAACATTAGATTCATGTTATCTCCAAAAAATGAGCAATTAATAAAAACTTCGTTAACTAAAGTATTATCACTTCGCTCGAACAAGACCAGGATGCGTAACAAGTCTGGACTTTTACTGGTAGTGATGATCCAGACTTTAACGTAGGCGGCATTTTGACTAGTTGCAGCCTAAATCCTTTATAATGCACTTACTACACTATCTAACATATTCCTATTAAATACAAAAGCGTTTAAACAGATAGTTAATAGGTTGATTGAATTTGACGAATCTATGTTAATGGGTATGGATTCAACCTATATTCTATCACTTGGATCCTTACTGGGTTGAATTCCACCAATGAGAGCTGAAAAACGTATAAGAAAAGATAATGTATTATTAACGAGTCCTATTCGTGTTGTCGCTGGCGATGCTGTGTAAATGGATTCAGTCCACAATCCACCCTGTATCATGGGACTGAATCTCTATCAGCTACCAATTTTTAACTTACATTTAAATATTTTAGCCAGATGAATATGATTAATGCCTATGTGGGATCCAAACATGGATACTCTCTACAGTTGAGCTCTTGACTATCCTAAACCTGAATCTATATAATCAAGTCTGGAAATGGATAGAGACAAATTAATTGAGACAGCAGATATGGTTAATTCGTGCATTAGCAAAGAATTTGTAAAAGATGAACATGCATTTAGGGTTATGAAAGGGCGTGATCCTACAGCTGAAGAAAGATCAGACATTCATCCACTGATCAGGGAATATGATCCTCTTAGAAAACAAGTATTGCTAGAGTGTTTCAAACGATGTCTACAAATCGAAATTGATAAAAAATATAAGCTAAACCTGTCCCTCTGGAGATAATATAGAAATGTTTGTACATGACGTATGTAAGATGTGCAAAAATATTAGTTTATTGCCTGACAAAATTGCATTGCACATTAAAGAATTAATAGACCAAACAGAAAAAGTACCTTTAGACCAGCTTTTAGACCATATACAAAGGAACAAAATAATGCCGGAAAGTACTAGTACTAGTACCAGTACTACGATGGTTGCTTTAAACCAAGCAAAAACTGCATTAGAACAGTTCCAGGAACAAGTCTAATTGTTAATGTCTTATCTGTTCTATTGTCAAGAACACTTTGTATCTAAATACTTTTAATTGTAACTATAGAAAATACTGCTTAAATTAATTCACTGAAATAAATTAGCTATATTCAACTTGAGTTCATTAAAATTAACAACCTATTTACTATCTGTTTAATGCTTTTGTAGTTATACGGAATATGTGAGGCAAATAAAACCACCAGATGGAGATTGAGATCGCATAGATCAATTTTCTAATACCCTGGATGGGAAAAAGTATCATCGTCCATTAATAGTGGCATGATTGTTAAATTATTAGATACTACGATTCTCCAATGAATTTACATGGTCTGAGATAATCCCATACAATGTGTCACTGCTACAGGTTCACATTAGAACTCATCAGCAAAAAATTCCAGATCGGAATAAGATTATTAAACCAGACCGATAAAAATACTAGGTAGTAGCATTATACTCTACTAATGATAGAGAGAATACAAAAAAAGAGTATGGCTTCTGCAGACGAGACAAGATCTTTTGATAAGGGAAAAGTTGAAATTGTAAATATTGGCAACACTGCAGTTGGTAGGGCATCTTTTGAGCCCGGTTGGAGCTGGGAAAAATGTGTAAAACCAATTGCTCAAACTGAAAGCTGTCAAGCTCCTCATACGCAATATATAATATCAGGCAGAATGAGAGTCAAGATGGATGACGGAAGCGAGGAGGAATACGGTCCTGGCGACGTTGGCTACGTTCCTTCTGGCCATAATGCATGGGTAGTCGGAGATGAGCCGTGCGTTGCGATAGATTTTACAGGTATGGGAACATATGCTAAGAAGTAAACACACAATTGTTCATTAATAATTTATAAACTCGTACAATATACAACCATTTTTCTTTATTTACATCTCTGGGCAAATATCTTTTGGAAAAATAAGAAATAAATGGGTGTGGTGGATAGATAAATGACTTATTTTCTAAAGCACCGCGTCTATATAAAGCAGACCTAGCTTATCACATAATTTTCTTTGATCAAATAAACCTTCAATCAATTAGGAAAACTAGCATAGTCTCTACAAACTATTCAAATGTTATCTGCCTCTGTGTAGTAATAATTTGTTTAATCGTTAGTAGCCTGTGAACCCACTACACATCGGAAGCGTTTTCCCATTATTGTGAAAAGTTCTCTTTGATGTGCCGACATGGATTACGCATTTATAGACGATACAATTAAAGTTGCAGCAGTACATCCGGAAATATACAACAACATATTTTTATTAAATTTAATTTGTCAGGTAATTTGTAAGTCTTGATTTAAATATTTTAGAATATTAAACGAATGTACAATGATTAACTATCTATACTGTAAATTAATATCATCTATCACTATGATGATGATTCACGAATCGACTGACGAGGAAAAGTCTTATGTTTCTACACAGAAAACCAATTTAGATTAGGCCAATTAGCATAAAAGATCCTACTAATTAAAGTTATAAAGATTTTAAGAATTGTATGAAAAAATGAGACATATTATGATGATATTAATTCAATAATACTTAGTTTGCTACCATTCATATTGATATATGGTTAGTTGTAATAGTTTTTTATATTTATCAGCGTACTCAGCATCTTAAACAATAACGTAAAAGTTCTGACAACCAACTCTAGTAAGTGACAATATGCACATAAAGATTTAGTAATTTTCTATAGGACTATATGTAGATTCAGATCGAAGTTGATGAATATTAGGAGTTTGAATCGAACTATAATAGAAAGACTAAAGATAGATAAAAGTACATGGTACACTTTACAGTTTATAAATTGCGAGGTCTAGTCAACTCTTTTTCTAGGAAATGCACAATAATTATTATTATTGTATTTTGCATGGCAAGTATTCTGGCATCGATTCTTCAGAAAACCGATGATTATTTCAATATTTCTTGGATTTATCAAAATTACGATCATAGTATATTTGCGCAGACTGTCATCAGTACTGGGTCTTTTGTCTATTATAACAATACGGTACTAGGAATAGAAATACTAATACCACAACAATGGATCGGTAATCATAAAGATGACAATATAGTGCCTTCAGGTGATCCTAATTTAGTTCAATTTTTCTCTCCACAAAAAGATGCTCAACTTTTTGTCACAGTATATCCTTTACCGAGTTCAAACATGTCTATTAATGCTTATGACAAACAATATAATATGTATAGTAATGATCCAACTATTCATAATCTAATATTTGCTAATACAACGCTATCAGGAATGCCTGCTCATCAGGCAACATTCATGTTAAGCTACTCCGGAAAATCATATCATGTTATTCATGTGTGGACAATTAAAAATGATCATGTTTACAAGCTTTCATTTAGTACATATGATGAGGCTTTTAAAAAGTATTTATCACCAATGGAAATAATGCTAAGTTCATTTAATGTTACAAGAAATAGAATATCATGATGCCTTCATTATTTCTAGCTTGCATTATTTAATTTCACATCTATCATCGTCATCAGCATATTCCAGCCTCATCTTTCTTTTTGCCCACTGAATAGAATGATCTATTCTCGTCTCCATAGAAGCTTTGTCGATAGGCAACTTCAATAACTCCTATTTATGATTTGCGAGAAGATGATTACCGAGATCGAATTCTATATGGTCTTTGTAATCACACCAGACACAAGGTAGCACGGGCCGCCTCACTGCCTCAGTTTCGTTCTTCTTATCTAGAATCGGTTTTGTAGTTTGTTGGACCTCGCTATTCTCATTATGCTTATCTGCGACACTTGCGACACTTGTAGAGAACGGAGACACCTCTAGAGCCTTCTCCATCCCCTATCGCAAAGGCTAGGCAAGAGAACAAAGTTGACGATTGGATGAAGCCGAAAAAGGGTTATTTCTACCGGTCTAACCGGTAGAATATGCTTATATACACGTACTTTAGCATTGATTAGCAATGATAAATCACCAATTTGCAATAACGATTAGCGCAATTGCGGTAATTGCTGCAATGATGATTTCGGTTCCTGTGGCTTCAGCTTTACCCCAGAAGTACTTTCAAGAGATATTAAGCCGATCGCTGTTAGTGCCAGTAGCAGTATCTGGTAATAATATCTATGCAGCATGGAATAATGCTAGTGCTGCTCTCCATGGCGTTGCCATATTCTTCACAAAGAGTAATGATGGTGGAAAGACGTTTGCAAAGACAATGGTTCTCAGCCCCCCTAACACAAATCCAAAGAAAGATGTTGTATATGGGAACGTAAGTATAAGCTCGTCTGGTAGTAACGTAGTCGTGACGTGGTGGACAAACGAAACAGGAGCACTTAATCCCGTAATGAGGACAAGTAGTGACGGTGGGAATACTTTCGCGAATTTAATAAGGCTGAACAGCACTTCCGGTGGAATTAATAAGTAAATCCCGTAGCTAACAACAACACACACGACCTGCATGCGGGTTTGTCGTTGCTTCATCACCTGACGTTGCTATTCGTTGCTTCATCAATTACGGAGATAGTATTATCACCGGAATTAGCGACATATACTTTGTCTCCAGATGATCTTTGGTGCCAGCAGTACAGCAATAAGTGGCATTGTAGTGTTCGCCGGCAACAACCATATCGATGATGGAGGGTCACACTAACTTATTTAGTAACCAGGGGTCAAAACAAGCGCAATTAGTTAGTTCGATTGGTATTCAGTCAGTCACTCAGTCAGTAACTACAGATTCATTACTTGTATCACTATTAGTAGTATGTAATTGCTTTTCCTTCCTAGTTTCCTAACCGTCTCATTGTAACTCTCCAATGGGTTGATATACAGGCTAATCTTGAGACATTAATAAAGAGCAATTAGACTAAGAATAATATTTGTACTAGGCCTGCCGGCAAATAGATGGGATAGCTGGGAGCAGTTCTATTGATGTCCTTGTACTTCGTAAATGAAGGATAGGCATTGACCCTGCAATCTTCATATTTAGATATTGTAAACTGGTCGAGAACTTCTTATCCCTCTTGTCCCTTTTCTATTATGGAAGTAACTGCTTCATATGTAATTTTGTCTCAAAACCCCTCGTTTGTTATTGAAATTTGGTCATAAGTTCGTAATCGCCGATATGATCAAACGCTGGGTAGTTTTCTATATCATTTGTTAAAATGCCTGTCCTCCAATGTCTTTTGTAAGTAATAGTGTGTTTAGACTCTGGTGACTAGAGTACAAAGCTGCAGATAAACCAGCAGATGCTCCTCCAATAATTATGACATCCCATTGCAGTATTGACTGTCATGGCGTTTTGATAATTCTGATAAAATAGGATTCTCGCAATCTACATAATAATCTTGAGCTAAACAACAGGTATGATTGATTAATGCAAATATTTTTCCTTGTATTGTGACACTTTTATTATAGATACTGACAGTTCTCAGTACCTTCTATAAGGTTGTATGGAAGAATATGAAATATGATCCTATTTTCAAGTATTCTACTATTCCGAGACGCAATGGTCAATCTGCATATTCATCCACCCATCAACTTGAAGCAAAGCATGGTTTCATAAACGTAGTATATCAAGGATAGCCCACTTTGTCTGAATAGCATTAACCGGATGATACGATACTAGCACTTTAGTGCCATTAATTACTTCCACGGTAGAACCAACCTTTCCAGCTATGGCGTTTTTAAAACTCTGAAGGCTAGCAAAAGATTGATTTGAATTTAATGCTTGGTATTTATCTGAATCAGCTATCTTCTGACCATGGTGATCAACTAAAACAATATGTTCGTTATTGGCAAGTTTAAGTGATTGCAGCAATTTGTTAAAGACTGGTAAGTTTAAACCGCCAGCCCAGATGCCCTGAAGGGACGGTCTACTAGTATTTTCAGTAGAGTAGATCGGAACTCCAATATTGGTTTGTGGACGGTGTGAAGAAGCAGAAATAACAACGTTGCCAAGATTTGGCATATGTGTGCTAACAGCTCCTTTATAAAAGTCTCTAAAACCAAGGTTGTTTGTGGTGAGGTTGAGCTGACGGGAATATGGTTCTTCCATATACACTAAACCATTAGGCATAAGAAAAAAGATGACTCCGAAATCCTTGTCTGCTGACAGAATATCTCGTGCAACATTTCTTTTTTGAATATCTACATTTGCAGGTATTCCATGCAATGACTGATTAAGAAATGACACGTATGTATGATTTTTTACTTCCGGTAAGTTGCTTGTTATTTGTAATATTGCAGCTGATTTGTTGAGTCGGTTTGCTAAATTGTTAGCCAATAGTGATATGAGGGGAGTATTGTTATTGTTCGTAGTTTGATTATGAGTTTGATTCTGTCTACCTTGTGCAAATCCTAGCATCATAGGATTCATTATAGTTGTTGTGGCAACATTGACTAAGCATAGCGCCACGACTATGTATATTGCTAATTTCATGTTCATAAAATGAAGTATAGGAAATTTTATCATGTGGCGTATACACCTATATTCAATACACTATTTTCTTAATTTCATTATGATAAATATAATATATGTGTTCCTGTTTGTGAAATTTCCATAAGTGAAATTCAGAAACACAAATATTCCAAAAAATCAAGAATGCAGACTAACAACTATCTGATGGTAGATAGATAGGGCTTGAGGCTTGTGTACCTTTCAGTTTCTCTTAGGCTCCAAGTGAAGCTCAGCTATTCCAGAGTCAAACGGTGTAGATTTTATCATAGTGAATTTTTGGAGCTCTTTCAAATCTTTGAATATTGCCATGCCGCTTCCAATAGCAACAGGATTTATTAACAAATGAAATTCGTCGATCAATCCTGCTTCAATCAAGGAAGAATCAAATGTGGCCCCACCATACACGATGATGTCCTTACCACTTTCACTCTTGAGCTTCATGATTTCGTCCGTAAGGTCACCTGTAGCAAGAACCGTATTTGCCCACTTTGATATTTTTAGAGTTTTTGTAAAAACAACTTTTGGAGTTTCTATCATCATTTTGGCAAATGAATAGAAAGGATCGCTAGGTCTTGTCATTACTTCAGACCAATACGAAACAAAGCCATCTGTCATTTTTCGTCCTAAAATAATTGTGTCGACTGATTCAGTTATTTCAAATACATAATTTTTTAATTTATCATCCCAGTTCCAAACCATCCAGTCCATCTCACCATTAGGCCCTGCGATGTAGCCATCTATGGATATTTGCACTTGCAGCTTTAACTTTCTCAAACTCTTCACACCAATATGATTACAAATTCTATAAACTTTCAGGTATTTCTCGTGAACAAGTTTGGATTCAGCACAGCCCACCAGGAAGTATTAACTCATGTTTATTTGCAGACCACGGCGGACAGCCTCCAATACACTAACGCCTTTGGAAAGAAGGTATAGAACTATTAGTGCATCTTTTGTGTCATTTCGCCGGGCGATCCCTTTAGTATCATTTGATATATCATGGGAGTTCGGAGCCATAGTTAATATTAACATTCGAACTATCCAGTTGTTCAATTTTCTATGAATAGTATTGTTAGAATTGAGTGTTCCACGAGGTTTAGGAAACCCTTAATGAACGCATTAAATAAGCCAGACTTTCAATATGCTATTACAGCGTGCAGTAACAGGGTAACGTAATTATTGTATTTCTTCAGTGTCAATGATGTTGTTGGCAGAGATCGTAGGATAATTGTAAAGGTTACAAATAGTTCTTTTTATAGGATAGGTTTACTAATTCAGTCCACCAATTCGGACTACTAATTCAGTTGGATTAGGATACCTAATCTAAGATTTTTTTAGGTATGAATATCCTTGACCAGTGGATAGATTAGATATGTAGCTGTCTTTGTGTTGGGCTGCATTTCGCCGGCTTCCTGACAAATAGTTAATAGTATACTATCAGAATACTGATATTTATTGAAGTCATACCAAGCAAGCGAGAACAATATAACTAGAAGGTCTATAATGCAGCTAGATCTAAGATTGCTAAATAATCTATGGCGTATGTACATTTGTTCGTCGGCAATTTGTGCTATCTTTTACTTACCAGTTTGCCAGTGATCTCTTACACCATCATAATCTTTATTTGGAAATGGAGCCAACACCAGCGATACCAAGAACTTACTAGCAGCCGGAAAGATTGAATATGCCAATATTCCCTAGACCATGTTATAATAATTCATCGCTTTAAAAACTAAAATCTGTTACTTATAAAGTGATAAATCACTACTGTTTACATCGTCCTTCGCACACATAAACTATCGTATAATATCATAAGTAGTTATGATTTATTAAAGATGAAATCTATAATAATTAATCTATTTCAAGAACATAATCAAATTTGTGTCAACTACGTCACAGACTTCTGGCGATAATCATAAAGAAATAAGGCGAGTCGGAAAGGACATAGAGCATGATAGGCTACTAAAGGAAATTAGAATCATTGATAAGTGGTGCAATTATGGAGCTAATAATGGATTATTTTATAAAAAGCTTAATCGTAATTATAATGATAAATTAGATAGAACAGACGAGAATGGTAGCATTGATAAGAAACAGAGCGATCCGGAGGTAGACGGAGAAAAACTCTATGAACAGATTCACGAAGAGTTGAGACAAGCACAAGATACCCTTAATGATGGCAAGTATTCGGATAGTATGGTGTGCGTAGCCAGGGCACGGATATCATATCTGAAAGTATTGTTTTCTAAATCTTGGAAGTGGCGCTTTGTCAATATGTATGCTGGCCCAATATGGATCTACCTTACTAGTTTTCTACTTTCGGTCTTAGCATTTTACATTTATTCCTTTGATAACATTATCAGTAAAACTGGAATCGAGCATGCCGCAATAAATGCAGTCACATGGGGTTGTGTTGGAGGGATATTAAGGGGATTATGGTATCTAAAAGATAAGGTTAGTGAAAGAGAATACAAGAATTCCTGGTGGACCTTTTTTGTATCTGTTCCCTTTCTTGGAGGTATATTCGGTGCTATAGTGTATCTTATTATAATAGCCGGTATATGGAGTTTAGGCGTAGGAAGTACCTCTCAGGGACCACCTGATATAAATAGACCAGCAGTAATTATTCCAATTACAGCTTTAGCTGGATTTAATTGGGAATGGGCAGTTAAACTATTTAGACGAATTGGTGATCTTATTACATCTGAACAAACGAAATGATGTGGTATCAATCTCTAACTCTAAACTGTGTCACTGTAAAAACTCTAATGTAGCGCAGCAAAAAAGAGACTTTGATGCTTCAGAAGGGATGCCTAATTCATGATGCATTTGAATGACTATATCTACTTAGTTAGGACGGCTGTGCACGCTCTTATGATTAATTATACAAATGAAGCTGCATCATCAAAAGCCTATGTATATCAATTCACAATCTAACATCTGAAATACTGCTTTAAAAATATGTTTAATCTGATATGCTCCATACTGTATCATAGAATAACTCTTTCCGGGATGACTTACCGAATGATATGAGTTCGATATTGTTCCTTAGTTGTTCCTTAGAATTAATAAAGCAATTTTGCTCGCATAATCCAAAGCCATCTGAGTTTTAACTGCGATAAAATTCAACTGCATATGCATGCTTAAACTTGATATCTCGATAAATCCAGTTTTGAAAATGAACAAGTCTATCACCTTTAGTGGGCTCCAAAACTGCTCAGAATAGGTGGAGATACACTCATCACGCTGTATTCAAATACCTCCACCTATGATGGACTGAATTTGAGCACGAATTTGTTCCTGCTTGAGGTAGTGGAGATAGTGGAGATATTTTCATATTCTCTTAGTGTCAGGCTAGATATGGGTAGATATTTAAATTAACTTTACATTAATAAAATACGAAAAAAATAATAGGGGAAGTTTAGTTTAGTTTAGTTATCTTAGACAGGCGTAACGTGGTATCGAGTCTCTCTGCCTAAGCCAAACCTTTGGATCTTGAGTAAAGATTTTCTTTCACTTATGCGTCAATATCTTCTGAAGTCCCCCTTCCTACTTGTAGATACTTTTGTTGATTACTGCCTCCGCTACAGTATCTAGCTGCATATCTGCAGCGTTGGCTCGTCTTTCAGTTAAATCCTGTCCCTGCTTGTTCGATTTTTTCTGGATAGTGATGACGTTAGAGTGAAGACCACGAGATTGAGCAAACCCCTATTGACTTCATAAGAAATGAAGATAGAATTGGGGGCCTTGGCTCCATTCTGCATCTGCTTCCGTAGACGGTTGTTCGATCAGTCGGTATTCAGCTATGAGTATGGTAGGTTTCAAAAATACCAGCTATCCTATACTAAGATAGAAGTTAGCCGTACCCACTTAGAACCTATCCGAAAATTATCCTCCTGTAAATAAGAATACAACAACCTAAACATACTAACACAAAATAATTTTCTAACTTCTTTTCATATCTGACCAAAAGTTTTCTGAACCTGTTGTGCCATGAGTTAGTTCTCTCTACAACCCATCTTCTTTTAGCATGATGATAATTACTAGTCTCCACGTTACTCCCCTTAGTATAACTATTTTGATCCAAAAATATCTGAAAATGGTGAAGTCCAATTTCATAGACATCTTTTGATTTTGTATTGTTACGTTGTATGCTTATCAAAAATTTAGTTATACTTTCAGAAGAGCTACTCAATCTGTATTTATTAAGATATAAATAAATGATCTGTTAATATAGCTTTTTTGGTTCGTTTAATCAAGATTAGACTATCTTTCATACTGTGTTATTAACAAAACTTAGCACAGCTTGCAGGCGCAGCCCGGCAGTAGAATGGCAGTTCTATTTCTTTGCTTCGTAGGTTTATACAAACATCATTATTAAAAATTGAAGACACTTATCAAAGCTCAATTATCTTGTTTTTAAGAGTAGGCTTTGTTTCTTACCGTATTTTGAAAATATCTGTTCATATGCTAAGTATTTTTCTCGAATAAGTGCATTTGAGCTATCATACATTTTAATAAAATTTGCTCGTAAAACTAAATTTCCTTCTAAATCAAAGAATCTTATGCTATAGCTTTTTCTGTCATCCGATTTGTTTTCAATTACAAATCTTGCCTCTTTGGTGTTGTTAAGGTTAACATGTATATGCCATGGTCTGGATTCGTCGCCTATTGTAGCGTATTGTTCTCTAACTCGGAGCAGTAAATTCTTTTCTGCATTCACTTCACATACTGCGCCACTGCTTCTTACCGAGAACATGACATTATCATGAGGAAGTATATCGTTTATAATATCCTCAAAGGTTATGTCTGAATTCTTGTCGACTGTAGATATCATTTGTATGAATTATATGTAATCATCCATAATAGTATATTGAATAATTTAGCTAGCCGACAATTCGCCTTTCAGATATAGATAAGTGCTAGGTCCTTAACAACCAGAGATATTGAACAATGAATTAATGTATTATCTATTCCACATGAAAAGTTGACTAGTTAAGATTAAACACGCAAATTAATAATATCTTGTATCCATAATATCTTCAATTATATAATTTATTTTGACATTGTCAACCAATGATAAGTGCTCTCTTCTGCCTTGAGATATGTGACTATAACAAGTTCAAAGAAACCTGTTTGCAGGCAGAAAAATTTGGATATCACGGGTTTTACTAGGGTGGTCTTTAACGGATATTGATTTGGATTGCTGGACCATAGTTTCTAATTTATCAGCAATGACCCATAAGATTAAACTAGGGCCTATTATAGCATATATTCTTCCTCAATATAGGAACATTTCTCTTTTAGCAAAACAGGCTTTGACAGTACAGGAAATTTCCAATGGAAGACTCGGATTTCGAACAGGTGTAGGTGCAACACCTCAATGGGCTTCAAATTGGTGGCATCCTTATGTTATAGATTATCCAAATAGTCCTAAAAGAGTATCATTATTTGAGGAAGGAATGGAGCTATTAGGTATGCTATGGAGTAGATCTTCAACGACAACGACATTTAATGGTCAACATTTTAAGGTAAAAAGATATAGCATTATTGAAAAACTGTCTTCGAACAAAGGTAATTCCAATAACGATAGCAGCTAAACAACTAAAAACTATGCAAATAGCTGCTAACTACGCATACATATGGGAGCGCTCTTATCTAAATCCTGAACAATTTGTCTCATTCAATAAAAAATTAGAAAACATATGTAAAAAGACTAATCAAGACGAAGGACGAAGAATAGTCAAATCAATTGAACTAGACGTCATTATCTCTGAATCTGACTCGGATTTAAAATACAAGAAAAGAATATTCGCTATTGAGAGGTTTATCTATGGCCAATCAGATATTCAAACAAGGACTCATTGGAACACCTGAAGAAGTAAGATAAAGACTAATACAATATACTATGGTAGGTGTGAATCAATTCTTGCTTGCATTTCATGATCCACTTGATAATAAAGCATTAGAATTATTCGTGGATGCCGTAATTAAATAATTTTATTAGGAATAATCATTATGTATGGTTATGTATCTTAAACATATGTAAACACTTCAATATTAATACATAATGTTACTGGGACTCAGTTTTTTGCGTATAACTATAATCTTATTAGCCTATACTTTATATAATAATATGAGTTGGATTACTCAGAATGTACTTGCAATAGATGGACCAGCAAAGTATTGGAGCCAATAAGAGTATCGCATTCACGTATCATTTATCGTTGTAGACAATGTGATGGTATAGTGTGTTGGTCTGATATTGACATGGCATTCCGAGGGAAGATAAAGATAAGACCTAAATTGGAAGGATTCAGCAAAAAATTACTTCATGATCTTATCTAGATTTTCTATATATCGCCTTTCAAACTATAGATGAGCCAGCAATCTTGTCTCGGAGTGAATTTACCAGATATACTTCGGCTCCTATGAGGTATTACATCCAAGTGGAACCATTTTAGCTGTAATAGAGAGACTCCTATGGGAGTTTACCGCTACTATTCCTTTTCAGTATTTCAAAAACGAAATTTCAAGAGCTATTCAAAAATAATATTTTCTATTTTTTCCTTAGATCATTATTTTGGAGGTTGTTGATGGAATACTCTTTCTGGCTCTATCTTTAATACGACTCTCTTTTCATTTGGTGAATGATAGGGATATTTATCCAGACCTAAATACTTTTTTGCAAGTTTGTCAGCATGTTCAGCTGCACCTTTAGTGATCTGTTCGATAACTTTTCCTCTTATTGTGACCATTTCATATGGGTTGTTATGATTAACAACCTAGATAGCTATCCTGGGATCTCGTGAAATATTCTTGTGTTTAATCCTACCCTCCGCTGTATTTATTAAAACAGTGTTTGTATCTTTTTCAAAATCAATCCATACAGGAGTGATCTGTGGTGAGCCATCTTTCATTAGTGTTGCTACAAAAGCAAAATTTTTTTCCTCAACCAATTTAGCAGTAGGACCTGATATTATTTGACTCATACTTAAATAACAAATGCAAGACGTATTTAATAATGGTTATGTAAAATGAGAATCTAAAGAAATTGAGTTTAAAGTATTAACAGAATGTAACAGAAAGTTATCCTCTTACGAATGATTCATTTGCTTGCAACTGGTTTGAATATGGACTTTTATCAAGTCTTGCTTTGAGATATAATCGTAGTTAGTTAACAGCAAGAGATGAACACCTTATTTCTGAGAATTATTTTATATATAATATAGTTAGTTGATTTCCAACTGTTATTATAGTTACACTCTTTCCAACTCAGTTTTGTCTTCGAAATTTGGTCCGATAATCTTATTCTTGTAAAAGAGAAATGATTCAAAAGGCTCATGAAAGATAATGGATTAACTAAGCTGAAAGCATTGTCTCTATTACTTGGCAAATACCAAAGCCAGTGACGCTTAGAAGAAGCTGTAATTGTTTAAAGGATTATAGATAATGAGAAATCCAAGAAAACAGATATGGGGCAAAGATTTTACGAAGATACATAATTGAAATTGCTGTGACTTACAGAAAAAGCCTGTATCATTATATAAATCAAATGAAATGGAATTCGCAAGTATAAAGCATATATAATATTCTCGTAATAAGCAATTAAAAGATATGTATGCCAAGATATGTTATCATAAGTAAACAATCAAGATAGTTTTAACTTATATTTGAATTCTCATTGTCTATCGAAGATATAGGATATCAAATGTTACGTCATTGAGAGGACAGATAACATTTAAAAGATCAATTAGCAATGACTGATTCTATATAATAGAAACAAAAGATAGCGGAATAAATTAATATGACTGATTGAAAATATGAGGATACTATACTAGAAAAGCAAACAATTATCATAGTATAGGATATCATCCCCAGATCCGCCACCAAATTTATCATTGTCTTGACCGCCGCAGATTGTAGATTTGCCTTTTCAGTTGAATTTTTGTTTTTGATATAGGTGAATATAGTATAATAAGAAAGTAATATTTTTTGCATTTTCCTTAGATATTTTGTAAAGCAATTTACTAGGATGAGAGACTAATTCGTGAATGGCACCTTCTATTTTTGTTCAAAATATATTATTGTAGTCCTAAGAAGAGGTGTTAAGTTATCTGCCATCCTTGTAATGGCCCTTTTCAAAATATTGACAAAATATGGCAAGCTCAGACTTACAAGCATGTGTCTTATATATTATATTAACAAATAAGATAGATATTTAAATTAGTTAATAAAAATAATTATCTGTGACAATTGTCAGCATATCACTGAGTAAAGACCTTCTTGATGATTTAAACAAATTGCGAAAAAGGCTTGGCTTCACTGGTAGATCAGAGATAATTAGGGCTAGTGTTCGTACCATGCTATCGGAAGAGAAAAAAAAGGAAGATTTGATTGGGGACATTCATGCCCTTTTTCTCGTAACTCACGATGAAAAATCTGATGACGAAATTAATAATATGAGGCATACTTACGATAAATTGATAACTACACACTTACATAATAAAATTGACAGAGATAGATGTCTTGAAATATTCGTTCTGAAAGGTAATGCCAATCAGATAAGAGGAATGAATAAGCTATTTCAGTCTAACAAGAAAATGGATAATGTTAAATTAATTGCAATGTAATTGATTAATATTATTGATTTATTGATTATTACTATGCTGCAAATAATGATTATAAGCTACAGCCTTTGTTAAGATTCATTTGATTCATTAGGCATTAACTTAATTGATAAAGAGTGTTTGACAGATTGGATAGGATAGTAGTTGTCTACGATCTTTTGATCTACGTACAAAAATAATGATCTTATTAGATGCTTTATATGATGACCATTAATCCTATTAACAAAGATGTATATTGTTATTAGTAGCTAGCTAGTTAATAACGTGCAAAAAGTTTAGTGCAGTATTAATTGTATACTCTGATTATCATATTAGTATCTAATAGTCTCTTTTATAACGATCCTCATGATTTCTATTTACAATCTGGATTACCACTCATGAATTCAAAGTTTTAATATGTACGCATATGTCTTATTCAGACATAAAATGAATGCCAATGATTATAATAAGACTCATGTTTACTGCATTTTTGGTTAATATGATGCTCAGGAATTGTCAATATGCTATTTGAAATATTTCAATATGGCTTTATGCAACGTGCATTAATTTCAGGAATTGCAGTTGCCATAAGCTGTTCTGTGATAGGACTCTTTCTTGTTTTGCGACGACAATCGCTATATGGTGATGCTCTTTCACACGTTGCCTTTGGAGGAATAGCCATCGGCCTATTTGCAAATATATCTCCAATCTGGATGGCGTTTATAGTATCCATTTCAGCGTCTCTGGGGATTACTAAACTAAGACAGTCCACAAAAATTCAAGCAGATTCTGCAGTTGCTGTATTGCTGTCATCTGGTCTTGCAATAGGTGTAGTATTGATAGGATTGGCTGGTGGCTTTTCGCTTGATCTATACAGCTTCTTATTTGGAAGTATCTTATTAATTAGCTCACAAGATCAAACTATGATTTTGATCATAACTGCAATAGTACTTGTAATTATGTATAAGATTTATCGAAAGCTTATGTACATTGCTTTTGATGAAGAGCAGGCTAATGTTAGTGGTATAGATGTAACAAAGCTAAATTACCTTTTCATAGTACTTGCTAGTGTTACAGTAATAACTTCATTAAGGTTAGTTGGAGTTTTGCTTATTTCATCACTAATAGTGATTCCTAATATTACTGCAGTGATGTTTGGAAAGGGATTTAAGAAAACAGCATTGATATCCATTATTATAGCAGTTTTGTCTGTGATCGCAGGAATAGTTATTTCATACATTATGAACTTAGCTCCTGGAGGAACAATCGTTATTATATCAGTTGCTGGTTATCTTACGACAATCATTACAAAATACATATTCAATCGGATAAATGGAACAAGTATAAAAATGAGGCTAGAGAAGACAAGTAGCAA
>Ga0070711_100000396_pt1 | contig 22478 bp, 22 predicted proteins | sample LARL53metaG_FD_65452 | JGI IMG/M metagenome (GOLD analysis project Ga0070711, IMG submission 65452) | Corn, switchgrass and miscanthus rhizosphere microbial communities from Kellogg Biological Station, Michigan, USA - LAR L5-3 metaG | ecosystem: Host-associated > Plants > Roots > Rhizosphere ... | reverse complement strand
ACATTACAGGATTTACTGTAACCAACTATATAAAATTAGTTAGCTCTAATACCGCTAATGTATCAAAATGGATTGACGTGAGTATATCAGCGGGTGCTAATATTATAAATGACATACATTTCAGCTTATCTGATAAAAAACTAGCTGAAATAAAAAATACCCTTATTAAAAGTGCTATCAATGATGCTCTCAAAAAAGCTGATATTACAGCTTCTACATTAGGGCTAAGAGTAGCGGAAGTGAAGTCCGTTAATCTTAATGTACCTCTATATAATCTACCGCTCTCCGCTAATTTAGCAAATCCACAGAGTGCAGTGGCGACTGGTTCCAATCCAACTTCTCCTCTAGTTCTGCCTGGGGAGCAACAAGTCTCAGAGGAAGTTAGTATTATAGTTCTATTAAGAAAATGAATAAATTACGACATCCTCAAGTTTCTTCAGAAGTGGATCCTACAATCTATTAAATTTGAGGTAGCTGTCGAACCGCTTGGTAATGGATGTCTTTGCTTTGGCTAGGCTTTTAGCTTTTACTACCAAACAAGCTTAATTATAGCTTCTTTAAATTTTCGGCACCGAAAAATTAGTTAGAAGTAACCTGCGATGTATGATATGTTCTTGTCAAATCTGTTTATCAAACCCTATTAACATAGGTAGTGACTGACTGACATTTGTTTATTCATTCAATGAATACATACATTCATTATCCTTATTACTTTATCTTGAAAGCACCCTCTACAACAAAACACTATTGCCACAAAAAAGATCAAGAATAACTAATCACGGACTTTTACAAGCTTCGAGAGGGGCAAGAATCCACTGGGTTGAGAGAAAAAGCACACATCAATATCATTCCCTCTTACTCTGGTGTTCTTCGAGTTCGTCTTTAGTGGTTTCTTTGGGCTCACGAATTCGTTCTTTTGACTTGATGAGTGACGCAAGCCTTTGTACACTGTTGTTTAGCCTTTTCATCTCAGCTTTGAGTTCAGTTATTTCAGGATCGGTCGCCAACCCTTCCTCGACACTGGAAACATCTTCTTCAGCAGACTCTCCTGCTGCTGCATATCTCAAATCTTTACTTGGTTATGATATTAAAGTCCCAGGCTTCCCCGCTGTTTAGTGATTGAAACTCACACAATGGGAACTAATGCCGTTAGCTATGACACACAGGTCATAAAGCCAATACGGTATATTTGATACCATAAAACGAACTGATTGCAGTGACTACAGGTAGCAAAGCCCGGATGATGGGAGAGATTGTCCTCCTGTAATTAGGATAACGGATTCATTCACACAGATATTTCTGTATATTTGGCGCTGTTGTTTTGGATAACAGACAGATATTCCGAAAATACGATAGATTCAACCAGAACACATTCTATGAACTTCTAAAACAGTTGCATTACAAATTTCCAAAATGTTACCTGTTTCTGGACAAAGCATATCCGCAATTATAGATCAGAAAAGGTAAGGAAGTATTTTGATGAGCAGAAGAATAGCCTGACACCGGTGTGGCTGCCAACAGCAGCATCACCAGAATTCATGGTACTGGAAGAATGTGGAATATATCAGAAAATGTTCTTCTGGTATTAGCATACTATGCATAATTTACGGATTTCAGAAAGAGAACAGGACATTACTTTGCGTTTCAATCTGAATATGCGGAACTATCTGGCTGGACATATGTCGGCGGACATATCTTGATTGGTACATTACAGAAGTAAAAATAATACAAAAGTGGGATGGAATCAGACCACAACTTAATCCACAGTTGTATTATTTCAACTTATGGTTTGCAGATAAGAAATTGAGGGAATTAAATGAGCTTAAAAGACTAAAACAAAAAGCAAAAAGAAGAAGATACGATTTCGTCTTCGCGCTTAGAATAAAGTTCGCACTTGACAATGTGATCAAGAATGGTTAGATATCTTTGAAATTGGATACATTAAGAATTAAGAACAAAAGATTGTTTGATAGGTTGAAACTAGAAGATGTTAAGGAACGTGATTAGATATAATTCCCTTCTATGCTATCTCTGATACTCTAAGAACAGTAATTGGAGGATCTGTTTGAGAAAAAGTGTGAATACCAAATTTCTATCAATCGAATCTAATCTCAGCATATTTTGGGGCATTTCTATCTACATGTTACTGCATAACCTTTGAAGAAAAAAGATAAAAAAGCCTTCTGAGTACTTAGAATGTTTGCATCAATTTGTTAGGAGGTCAGTAGGCTTTGGATCCTCAACAAATATACATCCTAAATTGGAAGTATTCTTTAGATCTCTATATATATTACAATATAGATAGTAGGGCTCTGTAGAATCCTTTACTTTGTCTATCGCATCAAAGCTTTGTACAAGGATAATACAATGTATCTATTGAAAGAATCAAGAGACATCAGACTGGCCAACACCATGTTCCGTGTTCTGAATAAATCTAGGATACCATTATTCCTACATAAGAAAAGTAATCACATATTCACAGTACGGCGGCACATAGTTTTACTTGTATTAAGACAGTATGAGGGAAAGGGTTATCGCATGTTTGTAGAATGGCTTATTGAGGCCTATTATCTTAGGACAAGCATACAATTGTCACATATTCCGCATTATACTAATAGTACTCTTCAGAAGTTTGCCGCTACGATAAGCGGTACTATATTGGGAAGAATAATTTCCTCGTTTACATTGTTGCTTAGCAATATCAGAAGGTTGTTCATCGGTATAGATTCATCAGGATTCAAAGTATCCAATATTTGACAATATTGTACTGACAAAGTAAGTAGTTGTTGGTGACTGTTGCTGACAAAGGATATGACAGTGAAGATAATCATAGATTTGTGAGGGAATCTCTCCATGCATTTAGTATTATACCAGCTGGATATGTACATGTATTAATATGAAGAACACACGGTAAATATAGAAAAGAGATGAAACGTGGCTACTCCAAAACACTGTACCATCAAAGAAATAAGAATGAAACTATAATTTCTGTAATAAAACGGTTATTTGGGGAACAGATTACATCAAGGTTAGTAAGAACACAGAATAGAGAGTTATCGTTCAGATGTATTGCTTATAACATACACAGGCTAACTAACATTGTCATTATTGTGATGTTTCTACATAGCCTTACTATAGTAGTTTGTAGCTTAATTCAGAAATAATGTCATTCATATGCGATTTTGAATGTTACAACAAATATTAAATGTACGGTACTCAATTGTAAACTACAGCAATTCATAGTTTGAAGATTGAATTCGAAATTATGCTACAAACTATTATTATAGATAACTGTTAAATACGACTAAAACATATCTCGTCCGTGGCTTTAAAAATAAGAGGATATGGTTGGAAACCAGATTTACCCGATCATAGAGATCATGTGTATGCAGCTCCTGTACAAGTTTTAACCAAACTCCCATCAAATATTGACTTGAGACCTCAATGTCCAACTACAGTATATGCTCAACTTCAACTTGGTAGTTGTACCGGAAATGCAATTGCCGGGGCAATAGAATTTGATTTATTAAAACAGAAAAAACAAGACTTCATCCCATCGAGACTTTTCATTTACTATAATGAACGAGCTATAGAAGGAACAATAGACCAAGATAGCGGTGCTATGATCAGAGATGGAATAAAAAGTGTTGCCAGTCAAGGAGCCTGTCCTGAAACGGAGTGGCCTTATGATATCAATAAGTTTACTGAAAAGCCCTCCCAGAAATGCTATGGCGATGCTTTAAAAACTAGAGCTCAATCATATTCAAGAGTAGCACGAACATTAAATCAAATGAAAGGATGCCTAGCCTCCGGTTATCCGTTTGTTTTTGGTTTTAGTGTATATGAGAGTTTTGAAAGTGACGAGGTAACCAAGACAGGTATTGTTCCGATGCCATCACCTCAAGACCCATTACTTGGTGGACATGCAGTATTAGCAGTAGGATACGACGATTCACAAAATAGGTTCATTGTAAGAAATTCTTGGGGAGACAAATGGGGAATGAAGGGTTACTTTACAATGCCATATGCTTATCTTCTTGATGAGAATTTATCAGATGATTTTTGGACTATTAGGATAGTGAGCTAAAGCCTTCACTATATTTTTATCATTCTTACGCATTGTAAGGCATATAACCCTATACAAAAAGGTGTAATCCTAAAGTTTCAACAACAGAATATACGCTCTTCCCTATGCATGATCTAGAGTTACTCATTCGTAGTAGTATGGCACGCGGACTGGTGTCAATTGAGATGTAAGTTATATTTTGAGAATTGAAGGAAAATAAATAAAGTATAAGGAAATAATTACCCTCATTCAACAATTATAGAATAAGCTTTTTGATCTATGATAGCCCCTTTATCTTGGGCGCTTTTTGTCAATATTTTCAAGTGATCTGAACCGTGTTTAAGTGCTTTGAATGTAAATATATATGCGCCTGGGGCACCAAGGAATCGAGAAGAAGATGCTTGAAATTTTTTTTCTATCAAACTTATAATGTCCTTATTAAATTCTGGAATCAATGTATATCCGGCCGTACGATTTGCTTTACAAGTTAGTACGAATTCTTCACCTTTTTTTACGGTGATATTGCTTTCCATGACTGAATTTGTACAATTAATGGTTGTCTCCGTTATATTATTCCTTATATTTTTAAGGTTTTGTAAGAATGGACGAGGTTGTGTTTGCAATTCTCCGAGGGTTATTTGACTATTCTGAATAGTTATACTTAGGCATGCTATAAGAAAAGTAATACTTAGAATACAACAGGTTGACAGCAAATTTCCTTTACTATAGCTAGGCAGTACCATCTGTATCGGAATTGCATGGTAGTATCTATATATGTTTTAGAAAATATCTCATCCTTTCAAGGTAATTTCCAAAATGGGTGAGTATAAGCTATACAATAAACAATCTGGATCTTTAAGGACATAAACACAATATAAGATGCTGTCTGTTTCTGGGTATTTGAAATATTTTTTGCTTGTCTCACGCATATCTTTTCTTTTTATTCTACATGAATTTTCGACATTGTTCTCTTATCGATCCATTCAATCCTTGCAACATTAGCCACGATATCTACTGTCCTTTCATCGCTAGCTCCCCTTTAGGATCTTTTCCACAGCACATCGAAATAAGTGTCTAGAAGTTTCTTCTACAATCTTTCCAAGATGTAGAGGATAACCTCATCCGAAACTTGCATACATATCTTGTTTAGCCTATCATATACTTGAGAATGTTCATAACAATATCGGTTAATATAGATTTTTCAGCAAAAGAGAATATAAATAACATGTACAAATGAGTTGTAATGTCATCTATAAGCCGATTACTGTTATAAAACATTAGATTCTTGTCTACGAAGGATATTACATAAGTTTATGTCGGGCGCATCTGCGACCGAAAACAAATCCGTAGGTATCCTTCTTCACCATTTTCCCATTCTAGCCCCTGAATTACAGGATTACATTATCAAGGATAAGGCTTTTGTAGCGCTATAGGAAGTATTCGGAGAGAGAAATGTGATGTTATAGTGAGTATATGAGCACATTATGATAGCAAGTTTTTTCATTATCCGCCAATGTCCCTGGTTATACACTATTATGCTGTGATATCCAAGAACTTAGATCTAATATCCTTAAATATCCCTTTATGATGAGTTCGTTATCCTTAATTATCCCTCACCAAAATTTCTGACAACCTCAGGCTAACTTTATACAAAATCATCAGTGGATTTGGCAAAGACATGAAGAGGGATTTATGCCCCCAGTCCCAACTATGTACTTACTACGCCATGATTATTTATTCATGCACACTATAATAGAAAGCAGCAAGTGAAACCTAACAGAAACTATCCAGACGATAAAAGAGAATTTGCCCAACGATTACGCATAACTACATGGTCACATATAATATCGTAAAGAATGTATCAATAAAATTAGTCTGCAACAGCAAATGAATAAAAGAATTCCAATATTATGTGATGAACCAGTAGGTTAGGTAAGGTTAGCGAAAAACTAAGCCTAAATACCCTATAATTAGATCCCATCCTCTTACCAAAAGTCATGATTTATATTATTTTCTTAGTATTATATCATCAATACAATGCGTAAGTTTTGTATAATAAAAGTTATTTTATCAATAACATTAACATTTACTTTAATTCCAACCATAATGATAAGCAATATTGATAATGTTGATTCTACTACCATTGCAGCCACACACATCGCATTGGCACAACATATTAATGCATTTCAAGGGAATAATGGGCCGAATTTGAAATCAGGCATAAAAGGAACTGTCTATCTCAATGGGCCGGAATGTCCTCCCACGGTAGCTAAGGGAATGGCTCTATGTAATGGCCCTTATTCAGCATACGAAGTCACCATATATGCTGAAGATGGTAGCACTATTGTAAGTACAGTTAAAACAGATACGATGGGAAATTATATTGTCCCACTGAGTCCAGGACATTATATTATATATACACAGGTAGGTCCTCTAAAGTCTCAGAGTGAAGCTAATCACGTTATCGTAAAGGAAAATCAGATTAGCCAGAAAAATCTGTATATTGATACTGGCATAAGATAATTATTTTTATTTATCTATGAATGATACTCTAAAAACAGCTAGCGTTCCTACCATAACAGTTGCAAAAGATCATATATGTATTTATATAAATGCATGCAAAAATATATTCTGGATTATTCTGGATGTGGAGACAGATTTATAGTAGACAAACGTTTGGTCAAGGAAAAATTTGTAGATGAAAAACTCTGCTTAGGATAAATGCCAAGAATTTTTGGTTATGGATAGATAGCTTATGAGCCAAATATCAATTCATGCTTGATGATTGTATATATCGAAGGAAAGGAGGATTTTTGTGTATGTTATTAATTCTTCAAGCAGATCAGGAGGAAAAATATGGAAAGAAGCCACACTGAAGATGCTTAGTGGTGTAATAACTCCCTCAATTGGTCAAGATTGCTGCAGCATATAGTTTATGGAAGTAAAATGGAGAACCTTATTATTCATACAACAGATGAAAGAGAACACAATGTTTGATGATAATTTTCCATGTAGGAAGGGAAGAGTGAGTAAGAGAGAGCACGTTAACAATTGGTTAAAGATGTTTTTCCTGTATTGCAGGCTCTAACTTAGCAAGATCTATAGCTTAGTATGTTCTAATATTTTATTGATTTGAAGTACATTAGAATAAAAAGCCATAGTCACTTATGGTTTATACCTATATTTTAATTCCAGAAGCTATAGATGTGCTTCTTCTAGATCTTTAGAACATATCATAAAACGATCTCCTATTTCCATCTGGAAATGGATGGATGCAGAAACATACATTGCTGATATTGTAGATCGATTTAGGGTTAATAGGAAAGAATCAGGTAAAAATGATATTTGTAGATAAAACATTAATTCAGATAGATGATGGCAAGGATTACTGGTTATGGATTGCATATGATGAACCTGATATGGATTTGTGTTTGATGATGATGGATATATCTTCAATCAGTCCAAGAGCACTAGGTTTGAAATTCTTTACCTGGTAATTGAGAATATCACAGGTTATGTAAGGGAAAAGAAGATAACAAAAGACGGGATAAGCCATACTACTGTAAGAGATATACTAAGACAATATAGAATAGAGTGGAGGTATTCAAAGACTGTTCTTGATAGTAGTAATAAAAGTAGAGATCCAGAATATGAGCTGAAAAAAAAGCATGTTGAAGAGTTGAGGAATGACACACCACCTACAGAATCTGTAGTGTTATTCGAAGATGAAAGAGGATCTATAGCAGATAAGACATATGGTAGTCCGTCATGGTGTTTAGAAGCAAAAATAAAACATGCACAGAAAATTAACGGAATCCTGAAGGTACTTGGTATTTATTGTGACCGTACAAACGATGAAATGTTTAGCCATTGTTATAAAAAGAGAAACAGTTATCAGTTTCTGGATTTTATTTATCAGAAGAGGTGATTGATTCATCCTACTATGATTTCCCTATTAAAAGGATATTTCTCATACTTGATAATATTTCCATACATAAAGCGAAGAAGGTTAGACAAGTATTATCTAGGTATCCTCCAAGAATAACGCTTGTATTTTTCCTCATCAGATCTCCTAAATTAAATCTAATAGAGGTAAGGTGGATGGACATAGCTTCAAAGAAAAGCTATCAACAGTTGTGCGTTTAGAAATAAAAAGGATATTGGAAAGGTAGTAAATGACTGGACTAATAATTATTATAATTCAACTCATGGAAGAAGGATAAACAATGCCTTACAGATAGGTAGGAGCAATAAGTTGGACTACATAACTGTTAATGGAGCCATAAGTAGCTGATAAAGCTTATTTTTATCAACAATAATGTCAAACATTCAACCTGATAGAACTGAGTTGATTTCTTATCCTGGATTAAGCCTCAAAAGTATGTCCAAAGCAGACATGTTTCCAAATAAGAAGAGGCTTCGGAAGTGCCTTTACTTTTATCGCATACGAAACCATGATTCATGTAGAGAACAATGATGCAGAGCTGTAGGATGCATTATTCATCGTTAGGTGCTTACGTTTCAAGACATAGTTTAAATCTATATATAGATGGATTATCAACCGATTTAGTAATGAATGTCAAAATAATTCTGTCATTGATACTAGCTTCTCTAATCCTACTATCTACAATAGTTGTGACGATTAAGCCAATTCAATCAGCAAGTGCTCAAGTCCCAGGTTTAGCAGGGAGTAATGCTACTACTTCTGGAATGAGTAATGCTAAAGTTAGTGGCAGTTCTAGTGTTTCACCTAGCGCTTCAGTAAAGGCCGCTGAGTCCAACATACCACCAGCTCTAAATCCTAAACAAATACAAAGGCTAGAAGAGCAGGTTAATGAAACGTTCGGTGGGTATCCTAAGAGTGTAGCAAGAGCTGCTGCTCCAGGTATCGCAATAAAACCGCCTGTGCCAAATACTGCAACTACTCCGAGTACTGCATCTCCGTCTTTAGATATTAATGGCAGCAACATTAGCCGCCTTGGTAACATGAGTAATAGTACTATCAATACTAATAGCACAACCAATTCTACTAATGGCGTCAGCTCCCAGAATGCATCTCAGCAATTAAGTGGCCCTAATATAAGTCCAATAATCACCTTGAAGAGTACTATAGTTGCACCGGTAAATCCTCGTTCGATTGTTGATGAGCCAAGTCTTGCAAGCAAAGGTCCAATAGTTTTCTATACAGGTAATTGGTACGCTGCAAGATCTACAGATTTTGGTGCAAGCTGGAAGTTTATCAATCCTTTTAGTATGGCTGACTTTTGTTGTGACCAAGATGTTGTTTACGACAAAAATCATCAAATATTTCTGTGGTATAAACAAGGTATTGCAAGCAGTACAACAGGAGAGAATCGCTTTGAATTAGGTGTCTCTAAGGATGCTCTGACCTGGGTATTTTATGATATAACACCTACCGGGTTTAATAGCGCATGGAAAAACCAATGGTTTGATTATCCACATCTTGCACTTAGTAATAACAATATCTGGATAACTTCAAATATGTTTAACCAAGCTGGCCAGTTTCAACGTACGGTCATATCCGAATGGCCCTTGACTCCACTAAGTCTAGGACAAACAGTTAACTTCCGGTACTACTTTGAAACTCAGGAATTCAACTTCACTCCTGTTCAGGGAGCAACAGATACAATGTATTGGGCAGTGCACCACAATAATGCGCAAATGAAACTGTATAAATGGCCTGAGACTTCGTCCAGCATCAGTTCCAAACTGGTAAATGTTCCTGCGTGGACGTTTGGTTTTAGGGGGAACATGATTTGCACTAGTCCAGACCATCTGAATTGGTGTGCACGTTCTGATAGTAGAATAACTGGCGGATGGATCTCAAATGGTATAATAGGATTCCTTTGGAATGCAGGACAGGGTAATGGATTTCCATATCCATATGTAAATATTGCTACCTTTAGGCAGTCAGACTTTGGCTTCCTTTCAAATCCGAAACTTTGGAATCAAAACATTGCATATATGTTTGGTTTTGCACACCCTAGCAACCTTCCTGGCGAGTTGGGTCTAGTGGCTATCTATGGTGGAGGGCTATTCTATCCCAGCATAGCAGCTGGTACAGCGGTAGTTGGAGGTTCACCGCCATTTAATCTAGTTACAATACGGTCAGGTGACCATGCGGCTTCCAAATTCGGGGATTATATTAGAATTAGACCTCTACCACAACAGAATCCTCTGATTGCTGGGCAGTTCTGGATAGGTTCAGGATACACACCTCAAGGTTGCAGCGATACAAACTGTGCAGAACCAAGGTTCTTCGCATTCGGGCATCATTAACTACAGAAAATAATGTAGAATTCCAAAACTTTTTACTTTTTATTTCATTCTTATTCCTTATTATAAAATATAACACATGTTAATTGGAGGTGTGTTAACCTATCTTTTAAGATCTGTGACTCAAATACAAGTATTTGTTCTATCTTCTTTGCTTGAATTTCTGCTGATTGTTGGTATAGCTTCTCTTTGTAGTAGTAGAATGTCCTTTCCTTAATGCCAAGCTCTTCTATTATCTCTTTGTCTGTATGTCCTTGGCAGATCCTGTGCTCTATTTCTATCAATTCGTTTTGTATTTGCTGCTGTGTCTTCCTTCTTTTTATTGGGAAATTGCTCAAGCTTGAGATATAATTACATCCTTGTAGAATAAAAGAATTTTTGCTGCAATATATATTGCAATAAAAAGAGTCATTTGAAAACGAAAATATCATTCAGTGAATATTGAAAGAAAACCTAAATTTAGAAATCAATGAAATGGAAAATCTTGATATCTAAAAAGTTTAGTGGACCAGGATCTTATCTTCAATAAATCTTTTAGCTTTAAAAGAACAGTCATTTAAATTAATTGCAGAAATATTGAGAAGTTTTGATATCACTATAACATCTATATCGCGTCCTATTCACTCCTACATGTAAATACAGAACAAATAATTTCAACCAATTCGACATGCTGCCTATTCCAATCATCTTTCCTACAAGGAAAAGTGTCATCGAAACATTCTGGTCGGTCTTTTATGTGTTGGATGAACCTTTCCATTAGATTCTTCAATTCAATACCATAAACATTATGTTCCAACCGTAACCACTTGGCAAACGAAATAATTTAATCCGATGCTAGTTTTGTAGAGAGTAGACATGTATCACCTGAACAACCTTATCGCCTGAACAAAATGAACCTTTAAGGCCATCTGGGGATACAGGCGATATGGGTTTCGTTCGTGGTCCTAAGAATAAATCCCTTCAGGAAAGGGAAAGAATCTCAAGAGCTAATCTCGACACAGTTCATACAAGTAGAACTATGGCAGCAGTCGTTACTGTTACATATAATCTCCGAAATGTAGGGGGTCAAAATTTTACACTCATCAGAGACCAGGGTAATTGCGGTTTCTGTGTAGCGTTTGGTACGGTAGCAACTGTAGAGGGAAGGAGCAGAACACAGGCTAACAATCCTAACCCAAATATGGATCTTTCTGAAGCACATCTGTTCTACTGTCATGGTTTCAATGATGGTAGAAACTGTCAAAACGGTTGGTGGCCTGGTGCTGCTTTAAATCATTTTACAAATGGCGGAGTGGTGAATGAAGCATGTTATCCATATACTGCCGGGGATCAGAAGTGTTCAAATTTGTGCTCTGACTGGAATAACCGATTAATCAAAATTGCTAGTTGACACAGCATGACATCTACGACAGATATGAAGAATGGGATCTCAACTAAAGGGCCACTTGTTACTTGCTTTACGGTATATGGTGATTTTTATGCTTATACAAATGGAATATATTCACATGTCCAGGGCAATGTAGCAGGCGGCCATTGTGTATTGGTCGTAGGTCACAATGACACCGAACATATTGGATTTGTAAGAATAGTTGGGGGATTGGATGGGATGAAATTGGTTTCTTCCGTATTGTATATGGACAATGTGGTATAGATGCGGAAATGTGGGCAGTAGACGGTATACTGACCATACCATGGGTAAGATGTTTATACCTCAATTTGTTAAACAGACAACCGGATCAAGGAGGATTCAATAATTGGCTTAATGCTATCAATGGAGGCACTATCATACTATTGGTAACTGATGGATTTCTGCGCTCGGACGAATATTGTACTATTGTAGCTAACTCTCTCTATAATCAATTGCTAGACAGACAAAGTGATCCTGGTGGTTTAAATGCTTGGAAAGATTTTCTTGTGAAAGGTAAATCTATTCAAGATGCCATAGTTGGATTCTGTGATAGTCTGGAATATAAATCCAAACATCCTATTCCTAATCAGTTTGTAGAATCTCTATACAATAAATTACTTCGTCGTCAGTCCGATCCTTCGGGATTACAACATTGGATTAATCTTATTAATTCAGGCACTAGTACTGCTGACGACAAAGCCCCGATATTGTCTTTAATTTCTTCATGGATCAGATTTAGCAATATGCAACTCCTTTAGATTGGCTATCTCGGATCCATCTTTGGTTGGCAATGCTGATGAAGGCTTGGTAGTTGTACCGTGTAAAGACCATTGTTTAAGAATAAAAAGGGTGATGCTGAATTGATAGCAGTTCTAAAAGGCTGGATTGCTTTTCTATCAGCCCTATTCATAAAGTTACAAATATGCATTTTTAAAATGATAATAATATGCCTTGGTTAAGTAAGATCTCCCATCTCCAGTCTTAACTTTACAACAGCCATCAAGCAAGAACAACTTTTATGAATTAGCTTTGCATTTAAATAAGGGTATATGAATAGGTCTTCGCGCTCTTCGCATAAGAGAGCAACTGGAAATTCATTATCCCATCCAAGACGATTTGGTCACCAACGGCCGGGAAAAACGAATATCACTCAATCAATATTTCCGACTCGGAGAGCTGCTGCACACTTTACAGATTTACCACCGCCTAAAACTGATCCTCCATATCATCTTACTCTAGCTGATGTTACATCACGTGACGAAATAAAATCAATAAATGAAAAGGCGAGTATTTCTTTTCATGCCGTCGGTGACACAGGTGGAATCAATAATGCAACGTACCAACAAATCAATGTTGAGGCCATGGAGGCAGATTTTTCCACTCCGAATAGGGATCAACCGTCATTCTTCTATCATCTAGGAGATGTGGTTTACTATGCTGGTGAGGCCAATCACTACTATGGTCAGTTTTATGAACCATATCAGTATTATCCAAAACCAATATTTGCAATACCTGGTAACCATGATGGACTTACGTTCGGAGATCCTTCTAGTTCTTTGGCAGCGTTTGTTGATAATTTTTGTGCTGATAAACCACACATTAGCAAAGATGCTGCTAGTATTACACGCGATGCTATGACACAACCTTACGTTTACTGGACATTCGATGCGCCATTTATGACAGTTATAGGTTTGTACTCAAATACTGATGAATTCGAGGGTGATTTTGACCAAAACCAAATAAAGTGGTTTGTTAACGAGATGAAAACAGCACCCAAAAACAAAGCATTGATAGTAGCTGTACATCACCCGGCTTATTCTGGGGATGGTGCCCGCGGTAGTAGCAGCAAGGTTGCCAAAACATTAGACGATGCTTTCGACCAATCTGGTAGAAGGGCAGACCTAGTCTTATCTGGACACGTTCACAATTACCAGCGGTTCACACGCCTTTTTGAAGGAGAAGAACAAATCCCGTACATTGTGGCTGGTGCAGGTGGATATCCTGCCAAACACTATTTGTTAAGTGGTCCTAATGGAAAGAAGATCGAAGTTCCTTTGAACATCCGTGGCAGAGCTGGAGTAAACCTAACCTTGGAAAATTACTCTGACAATCGTTTTGGCTATTTACTTCTGGATGTGTCACAAAATAGCATCAAGGGACGATATATTGCAACAGCATACCATAATGAAGCTTTTCACTCAGAGTCTGAGCAGGTGGATAATTTCGAGCTTGATTGGAGTGAACACAAATTAATGAGAGGTGGCTCATTGCCCTAAGCTATTTTAAGTATGTACAGATCAAACGGAAAAATATCCTTGATCTTATATAATGCCAAGCTTTGCCTTATTCACGATGAGTCTTCATATGCCGACAAGGTACAGATTACCAACTCCGAGAAACCTATGAAAGCTGTATGCCTGTCCTTCCTTCAAGATTTGCCATAGCAATGGCTGACAGGCTTAGAGTTGTATAGAAAAATGATAACATATAGGAAGAGGCTGGCGTACATCCTCATCTACAAATGTCAAACCCAAATTAATAACTGCTTTAATAAATTGAAAATTATTGGCATGCGGCCTAGTTAACCTACTGCCATCCTCATGCTATTGGTATCTTCAAGCTAGTAACGAGTATGTATGGCTATGTATGGTGGCAATTGAACCGATATCTTGTTACCAACACACCACAATAACAAAAATAGCATCTGACAAGATGAATGAAATGCATTTGGGACTAATTAATTATGAAGTACAAAGCAAATTTCATATATTGTTATTTAGTTTTCGATTAATATTCCCTCCTTGACCAAGGTATTCTTTAATTCAAGTAATCATGCCAGTTGTGTATCAGTCTTGTATCGAGAAAAAAGGATTTGAAGATGAGATCCGGCTAGGACTTCAGCTATGCATAACCAATACATATACGATGAAAAGGATCCCAGAACAAGATATTCCATAAAGCTCAAACAAAAAGATAATCGCATTCATAACCCATCTCTATCTGTCCTTCAAGTAAGACCAAATCCCAAATAAGTAAATCTAGAGCATGTACTGATTTCACAGACCATCTTGTTAGGAGCCTAAGGAGTTACATCAAAAGGAATAGGATAAAACGTTTCATACTGATGATAAATAACATAGAATGTGTCTTTGTGTCAAGATCGGGCAATACAAATTTAACACAGTTATGCACTTGCATAAACAAGGTTGTTAAACAATATAATTGCCATAGTTGCAATTTCTTTCATAATAGTTGGCAGCATATGGGCCATAGGTAATTTCATGATTCCTCACAAAGGCTCGACTATAAAAACTGTAAGAGGGGTTCTCTTAATCGCGCAAAATAATGCTTTTAACGAAACTAATCCGGATATAACTTCCCTCGCGAATATTCCAAAGAAGCTCGTGGTACTCAATAACGATTTTGTAAGACATGATTTTATTGTGCCTAAACTCAACATTAACTCGGCTTATTTATTCACCGGACAGGACTTCACAACTGCGATTGCTTCAAAAAATCCTGACACCTTCGAATATTATTGCTCCTTGCATCCAGCAACCATGTATGGCAAAATAGTAATTAAAAAATAAATGAAATTTAACATACGGGTACAGCCATAAAACTAATAATTTAATGCTGCTCTATTTTCCTATGCTTCGTCTTGGTCAGGCAGTATCTGATCTTATACCCATCATCTAAACCAGCGATGATGCATCTATTCTGTCCAACTCCTTATCTTGAAATGTTGTCCCCTCATCATCAATAGATTTGGTAGATTCCACTATCATTTTTGCTACTTAATATTAGTTGCTTTAAGATAATATATAACATCATTTGTAATTGTGACATATCCAATAACCTAGCGTAAACTACTGGTTGATAAAAGTGTGAATTTCTTATTAAGTTTGTAGCCTTATTATTTATGCGTATATGACTACAGATGAAATGGATTAATCATCTACGCTTCCAGTGGATCCTCCGGAAAACGACTCTACAGAACCAACTAACGAAAAGAAGGCCGTGGTTGTTACACCATTATCAAAGACCGGATATAAACATTCTCAAGATCAGTACTCCTCATCCGAACAAGGGGAAAAGGAGAAAGAACAACGGTCAATTTCCTCCAAAGTCAAAGGAGCGGCGAGATCTTTCAAAGACCTAATCACGTCAGCAGGTGGAAAAGGAACTTCATCAGAAGTCTCTCAGCCTCTGGCTCCTGTTGGTAATTTGGAATATAGTCGTATATTAGTACCTTATGACGGCTCCAGTATGGCTGGTAAGGCTTTGAATCATGCCATTTACTTATCAAAGATCTCTGGTGCTGAGATTGTTATCACACACGTGGTCGAACATATACATAACATGGATTCTAGTGCTGTGGTGGTAACTTCTAAAGAACGAGGAGGAGAAAAAGACAGCCAGAAAGGCTTTGAAATTACTGTGGAAGGAGAGGTAAAAAGCATGATAGAGCAGAAAATAAGATTATGTCAGCAAGCTGGAGTAAAAAGTCAAGTATCTTATAAAGTTCAGACAGGTAAGCCAGTCGACGAAATAGTTAAGTTGTCTGAAGGTCTGAATGCTGATTTAATAGTGATGGCATGCAGCAGAACTCCTTCTTTGACAAGAAGATTGCTTGGCAGTATAACTAGAAAGGTGATAGATAGTGTTGAAAAACCGGTGCTTGTAGTACATAAATGAAAGCTGACTTTTTAAAAACTTGAATTTGACAACTATCATCATATGAACAGAAGGACAAATTATCTTATTATTTTATCCTTATTACTAAGATCATGAAAGCCCAGATGCGATCCCGAAAACTATTACATGGCAATTTGTCTAACACTTATCAACAGATAGCCCAAATCCGATTGCTTGTAACAAGCATCGGCAGTTTGAGTACTAGAGTGTTAGGTACGTGATTATTGGGTATCAATTAGGCTTGGGGCTAAGAGCCTATAGTGTTGCTATTGCAAAGAGTTGTGATATTCCGTTTAGTCTCCCTTCAACTCGCCGTCCTAACTATACATACTACTACGAGAATAAACCCTGTGGGTTATTGCTGCAGGGATATTTACAGGTGGAAATGGGTCTACTTATGATCTCCAAAGGAGTGGAAGTCATTTAACTTAAATGAATTGTCAAGCTTTTATTAAACCTCTGATATGATAGCTTAGTAATGTCTTTTGGTATGCCAGTAGATGTTCTAGGAACGTTATCAGACAAACTAAAACAGATGTTAAAAGAGACTCAAGAACACTATACTACCTTTCTCAATTCGAGCCAACTCTATAAACAGCGGAACATGAGTGAAAATGAATTTTTTGAGAAAATTACTCACTATCTCGTTACCGTATCTGCGCTGGACTTTCTTGCAGTTCGAGTAGTTTTGGAATTGAAGTCTGCTATGGACAAAGGTACTTCAGTAAAGGAAGTAAGCGGAGGAGGAGGAGCAGCTTCTTATTCCCATCAGGCCGATTTCGGAATAAGCGGCTTCGTAGGTACTGGTGGAACTGTGGGAGGAGCAGGAGGAACAGGACACAGCAAATCCACTTCAGAGCTATCAAGCCAGCCACCGACATTTACTCCTGTAGATATAGAATTGCCACGACCTATACAGGAGAGTAATGAAAATTTACCTCATGAGGCCAAGAATAAAAATTGTATTGTTTGTGGCGTGGTAATCCCGGTGCAAGCAAGATTCTGTACCCGATGTGGGAATTCACAATAGATACATGCAAACATTCGTGCTGTCAAGGTTTATATTCTAGCAAAAGAAATGTGTTCAGCAACCAACTACCACAGGTTAACTGTGCGTTGTATATATAACTATAATAATTTTATCGTCTCTCGATGCTATGCTAACGATAGTTTCCACACCACGTAAATATTTATCCTGTCTATTATAATAAGTGGAGCGAGAAAGAAAGATTGGAGTTCTAGTAACCCTAACCCTGAGCATGATGATACTATCGACGGCTATATTGCTTGAACTTAGCATTGGCTCTTCGGCAAAAGGATTGATACAAGGTGTTGGCCTCGACAATGGAAATATAAAAGCCTCTCAAAGTGGAACGTACAAATACAATCAGCTTGTCAATGATACTATAGTTAATGAAAACATGCAGATTCCTCCGGGCAATCAAAGCAAAACTTTCACCATGTCTGTTCCTAGCGGAGGGTTCAGCGCAAGGTTGCTTGGGAGCTATTCTATAAAGGGCGGAGCTGTGCCTGCTATTCATTTGTACGTTGTAGATGCAAGTAAGTGTGCCATTCGTTATCAGCCTTCATCATGTTCTTCATATATTATTGACCAGATCAGTTCTAATAGTTATATAAATATGTCCCTACCCATAGGTAAAACCTACAATCTCTTCTTCTTGAATGAAGCTAATATAGCAAGTGAAGAAAAAAGCGTTAGTGCAAAATTCTTCTTAGAGCACTATCCATTTTCAGTAAAGATTATGACAGGGCAAACAAACAATACAATCTCACTGAATCAATTTTTTCCATCAAAAATTGAAGTTAAAATAGGCCAGAGTATAACCTGGTACAACCCATCTCAAGTAGCAGAGCCACGTACTGTTACACTTGTGCTAGACGGTAAATACAGGGCGGGTGTATTCGCTCCGTTTTCTATTCCGAATACGACCAAGTTAATCTCGGTCCCTCTTGGCTCTAATACTCAACCTACACTGTTGCCTGGCCAGAATAGAACAAGCAATATGATAGCTCTTAACGAGAGAGCATTCAAACCAATCGTAATAGAGTCATCTGGCGTTGCAAAGTTTCTCAATGTGAGCAAGCTTGGTGCAAATTATACCATAAACGGTAGTGAAAAATACATTAACTCAGGTTTTCTCCTTCCTACGGGAAAGGAAGGCTCGTTTCCTAGCTCTGCAAATACGTTTACAGTAAAGTTTAACAAAGCAGGGAGGTATGATTACTTTGACATTTTCCATCCATGGATGACTGGTAAGATCACGGTGAGATAATGATTCTGACAGAAAGCACAACAAAGAGTAGATCCAGATAACAGATAAAGATGATTCATTCATTGGCCTCTTTGAGATAAATATGCCATTTACCCGTGTTGAAACAACAAACTACATGGATTTGCAAAACAGTAGAAAAGCTCGAAACGCACATGTTCACCATCTTTTGGTGCTGCAACAGACGTTGCTTTGTATGAGGATTATGGTGGAGACAGTGTTGGATTGCCTCTTGGGCAGGAGGAACATTACTAGCTAACACCAGTAACATTTACACTATAAAAAGACGCCTTCCCAGGAATGGTAGTGCACGATTGTTTAGCTGTGATTTTATTATTTGGTCCCTGTTTTATGGCAGTATATTTGGAAGTAAGTACAAAGTTCCATTTAGAATAATCTGATGCGCCGCCAGGACCATTTGCTGTAGCATTCTGATATGGTTTTACGGAATTTACAATTACAGATACTTGGCAATGAGATGTAGCATTAGATCTAGAAATGCCTGCAATCATAAGATCTTTACCGATTGGTACTTGTTGACCTTTGGTAGGCGAAGTTACTCTTACAGCGTGCAACAATGGTGATAGGCCGGCTTTGGGCGACAATGCTCTACCGGGAATTACTTTTTGAGGCAACAAATCGTTTCCTGCTCCAGGTTGCAGCAGCTGGGCATGGGAAACGTTTGTCCAGATAGGAGACGAAATTAATGCAAAGCTGAGCAATAATGTTATTAATTCAAAATTCATTCGCATACCATATTTTTAAAGTCATTATAAAAATATTCCGAACCGATGTTACTTAAGCATAGTACGACCAGAGAATGTCTTATGAATTAATCGTAATGGATATGGGAGCCATTAGAATGAAGCCATCTATAAGAACAATCTAGAGTTCTTTATACTAGCTAACTAGGTATATGTCAGGCGATTAACTGCATATAAGATTGACCGCATTTACATTGTATACTTGGTATGATAATTATAATAGCTATACCATAATAATAACTGTGGAATAGTATCCTGAATGAACAATGATATTAGTCTGATGACTCGAAAAAATTACTGGTGAAATCACCGGACGTCCACGTTGCAAACTTTCAAGAACAGATAGAATGCAGTGCCAGGCGAAGGACACATTTATTTCTGCTAAATTGGTATTATACGGAAGCGCCAGGTAAAAATGAAGATGAAAAGGGAAAACCATTTGTGGGAGCGGCAGATGGCATCTTAAGTACAGCAATGGAAAAAGCAGGAATAGCAAGATCCGAGGTGTTTATAACAAACCGAGTAAAATGTCGACCACCTGGTCACCGAATACCTGAGGAATACGAGCAGACAACATGTCAGCCGTATCTTGAAAGGCAAACTCAAATTTTCTCTTATCTCACCAAAAATTGGTAGTATAAACAGAGGAAAAATTGTGTAAAAGAACGAATGAAAGTATTTCTTAACTTTTCATCCAGCCGCTGCAATTTATAATAAAAATTTACGTGCATTGGAAAATGGTCTTTTGAAGCTAGCCTGGGAAATTGGAGTGACTGAAATCTTGACGACAATCGTTATTAGATTATACATAAAAGTCTAAAGATTACACGTTGTAAAGAACAATAGTCCGATACTCCTCTATTAATTTTAGGCCATCTCTCTAAATTCTCGTATCTTCTCTGCAACTAGATCAAAGCCCTGCTGCCAAAATTCATGATGAGAAATATTAATTCCTGATTCCTGCAGTAAGTCTTCAGATTTTCGTGATCCTCCAGCTGAAAGTATTTTTAAATACCTAGGTATGAATGAACTTCCTTCTATCTCGAGCTGTTGGTACAAAGACATAACCAATAAGTTCCCAAATGAGTATGCATAGCAGTAGAATGGCGTATGGTAAAAGTGAGGAATGTATAGCCATTCCCACTTAAAATCGGGAGAAATATCTATTGAATTGCCAAGCTGTTCATTCAAATTATTGAAATATAATTCGGAAACCTCGTCTATCGTCGCATTCTGCTCAGCAATCATTTTGTGTGCGTCAATTTCAAAGAGGGTAAAATACGCTTGCCTCATTATAGTAGCATACATATCATCTATTTGTTCTGCAAGCAGTAACTTACGTTCTTTACCAGTCAAGTTCTTAGATAACTTGTCGTTTAATAGCGTTTCCGCAAACACCGAAGCAGTCTCAGCTAGTGGAAGGGGAGCGTGTGACACAGATATTGGCTTATCAGAAGCTGCCAAGCTATGAATCGCATGTCCAAACTCGTGCGCCATCGTTGAGACGTCTCTAGACTTGCCATCGAAATTTAGAAGAACATAGGGAGTCTTTTTAGGGATTATTGTAGAACAAAATGCTCCTCCCTGCTTATTCTTCCTGATTTGTGAATCGACATGTTGTTCATTAAAAACTCGTTCTGCAAATTCTCTAAATTGTGGATTAAAATCCTCGAATGTTTTGAGTACTATATCAACAGCTTTATCATAAGTAAATCGTCTTTGATAACGGGATTTTAGTGATAAAGGAGCATATAGGTGGTACCTTTGCAACTTCTTAACGCCAAGCATTTTCGCCTTTTCTGTAAAATATTCATGGAAAACTCCAGAGTTCCGTCTACATACTGCAAGCAGGGTATCCACCGTTGCATCATCTAAATTATTGTAAACATTTCGAACAGAGATGGGTGAGCTGAACCCGCGTAAGTCCATGTATTCATCCCGCCACTCAATTACTCGATTTAGGTAGATTTCACCTAATACTCCGCTATTTTTCTCAAACACTTGCAAAAGAGACTTGTACGCTGCTTTTCTCTCCTCCGGCTTAGGTCCACGTATGAGAGAGAGCATTTTCTCTTTATTTGAAAATTTCTTCTTTACGATCCTATTTCCTCTTTTAGTAGTCATGATAAATTCAAAACCACTTGTCATTCTATCGTAGATCTTGATTAGTGCATTGGTACCTGTAACTTCCAGAGTACTGATAATTTTCTCTTCAGGTTCAGTTAGGGTGTGTCGCGCAAGTAACCGCTTGTGTTTGAGGTATTCTCTGTATTCAAACGGTGCTGATTCTATTAATCTTCTAGCATTCTGCTCATCAATTCCTTTTTTGAACCACAAGTCAAAGGATATCAACTTATTTGCAACATCCGATTCTAACAAGTCCATTTTTGTCACAAGAGAAGCAGCCTCATTTGAAGAAGTATCGGCAGAATACCTCAGTTGAGCATATCCACTAGCAATATTGATCCTTTCTGTTATGTTTTCTATAAAATGCAATAAATTTTCAAAATCTGATATTGACATATCGTCATGAAGTTTGCACCTATTTTCAAAATCAGCTGCATCTTTCTTGATGCATTTCAGGAATTCTTGAAATTCATTCCCATTTGGGTCTTTAACGAGATCGTCTAGATTCCAAGCTCCAACTTTAGGGAGCACAGAGAGAGCCATATAGTGCAATTTGACATTTGTAACCAATTAGAACTTTATGATCGAATTTTGCATGCCTGCGCTTTTCCTATTATGGGCATTTATACAACGATGACCTAATCAATGCTGTAGTTAGACACCATGGAAAAGTAAGTCTCCGATTATTTATATCCTATCAGCCAGCCTCTTTTCTATAAGAGGGTTTAGAAAGTAAGTCTGACGATATAACGTTAATCGTGATGCTCTTTTGGTTCATGTGATGCCCCCCTACCTGTCAATGTACCAGTATAATCACCTGTAACTTC
>Ga0070711_100000393_pt1 | contig 22532 bp, 18 predicted proteins | sample LARL53metaG_FD_65452 | JGI IMG/M metagenome (GOLD analysis project Ga0070711, IMG submission 65452) | Corn, switchgrass and miscanthus rhizosphere microbial communities from Kellogg Biological Station, Michigan, USA - LAR L5-3 metaG | ecosystem: Host-associated > Plants > Roots > Rhizosphere ... | reverse complement strand
TGGTGGATATGGTAGTGGTAGTTCTCTGAGCTATTATTGTATGAGCTGCGGAACAAAACATAACCAAGCTGCATGTCCAAGATGTGGTTCAAAGATGAAAAGAGTAGGGTCCTAATGATCCCACATCGTGAAACTCCACACTACATTTTCGATCCTATATCTAATTTGAAGATATAGCTAAAATACGACTAATGTTATCCCGAGAAGGTACCTACAAGCACGGTGTTGCTTAGTAACGACTTTGATTTGTTGGGTAGATTCTCTTCGTTTAGCTCACCAGGTTTTCCCAATATGAGTTGATTTAATCTTTGATCACTATCAGGATACCAATAGAGCAACTGATTCTCCTTATTCCATTTCACTCTTTTACTCGTTGCCCATACCGCAAATTCTGGAGAGTAATGTATATGAGACGGAACGTAAATGACGGTAGGATGCGACTGTAGTGGTTCACCTTTCAATATCAACGTCGAATACTTGGACTTGTGATCAAAAAATAGCACTATTGGTTCTGCTGAGCTGCGCATTGGATAGGGACGTACCACAACATCAATATTCCTTGGATTACGACCCGGACCCAAAATGGAGTAGTTCTCCAAATTCCAGTTATCCTTTCCTTCCTCGGTATTATATAGATCGTAATTCCACAAAGTTGAATTCAGCAAGAATGATTCAATCTGATTGAAATTTATATCAAGATAGTCTCGAATTTGTTCGGCATCTTGAAGACCCCCAAACTCAGTTAGGAATGGAACAAAGTCGCGCTCTTCTGCTGCCTCTACTAGTTGAGCGAAGATGTCTGGCCAAAGTCTTTTAATCCTAGCCAAGTTCTCGGGTATCTTCAGGTAGGAACCTGCGATAGCCATAATATCGTAATAATGGAAGGATAAAACGCCTCTGGGTGAGATATTTTTTAGCAATCCTCTCTCCGAAGGCAGGTTTGTTCGGATTTCCTTATGTTCTATCTTGCCATCAACCATAACATTTCTTATGAATCCTAGATTGAACGTACGTTTAGCACTAAAGATTGATTTTCCCATAAGTGATTTGCTATTACTTGCTTCCGAAACAGTCCAGTCTACCCTAGGCTCCATGAACACAAATAAACGATCGTCGTAAGAACGTACTTCAGATTCTATACTTAGATAGTACTTATATAGGAACTCTTGCTCAAACTTTTCCGGATCGATACCGACTGGATGAGGTTCGTTGAATGGTTCTATCCCTAAAATTGCTGGATGACCTTCATTATTGTTTATCGTCTTGAAGAATTTAACTGTCTGACCAATTGTCTTTTCAAGATGTGTTCTAACTGGAAAATTCTTTATGCCTGCCACATCATTCGTCAAATCATTTTGCCAAAATGATTTTAAAGTGTGCCTTACAGACTTGTTGATCATGTAGGCCATTTGCCATTTCTTATCACGGAGGTTAGAAGGCTTCGGAAGCTTATTTTTACCGTCTACTGCCAAAGCCCAGTCAGGAAATCCGTCCCCACCATAAATTTCATGAGCTATATCTTGATGAAAGTCCAGTATTACATATATCCCACGGCTGTATAATGAATCAATGATCTCTTTTATTAGAACGAGATACTGTTTACCCTCTTCTTCAATATCCTCTAGATTCTTGTTGGGATAGGGTTCAAGTGCTTTCCACGATACCAAGAGTCTCACGATATTAAACCCCCATTCCTTCAATCGATCCAAGTCGGAACTGACAGATTCTATTTCTTGCTTTAGTTCTTCCAGATTTATCTGAGTAGTCTCAAGCCGTGCAATAGGTAAGTAGGGAGGCAGCTTACTGCGGGAGCCAAAGTTCACACCTCGAAACAGGAGATATCTATTGTGTGAATCCTTAAACCATTTACCGTCCTTAGAAAAGCCTCTTGCAGTATCGATAAGCAATTCGTCCTCGAAATCAGTCAAAGTTATATCTCACTTGGTTTTTCTTAGAATAACCTATTTATTTATTTATTTACTGTCTTTTCGATCACACACTCGAACGAATTTTAAACCTTACTTGCTGGCGTATTATTCTTAAATTAGTGCGGAATTAGTTAAATTCTTAAAATCATTGTTTATTATCGACATTTCCTAAACAAGAATCATTCTAAATTGCATCGTTTCCTCCACTATTACTATTACTGCTACTAAAACAGTAATCATCAGAAAAATGAAAGGCTATATCTAAGGCAGCTCGCGTGTTAAAGAGGAGTTTTGATCCTTCTTCCTGTACTTCCCACTACTACAAGCTCTATACCGGTGAGTAGCAAAGCAACTGATACCATAAGTAATAAAAGGATAAATCCAGCTCTTGGGCTTGCAAGGACAACAATACCTATAATTGCGCTCAACGAGCCTATACCAATCCGCAACATCCTTGTGCGGCTTTCATATTCGAGGTTTCTTACTCCGTCTAAGATTCTCACAGCGCCATTAGCCAGTAGCCCAAAACCAAGAATAAGTACAATGTATTTTATTGCAAATTCGGGAACGATAATTCCTGGTATTAAGTACCCTACTATTCCAGCTCCTATAGCAATATTAATAATTCTCGATGATCTTTTTAGACCCTTCGATCGTATTCCTGCAACTATTCGTTCAATACCGATAATCATTAAAGCGATTAGTGCAAAGAGTACTATTGCATACTGTCCAAAAGAAGATGACTTTGCTATTATAATACCAGATAATATAATACAAATAACACCCACTATAACCTGAAGTATCCTAAACCATTTACGGGGGTATTTTATGTCTTCGGCTGCTCTCAAAAGCTACAAATGAAACTGCCGAATGCGTCCAATTTATAGATATTGGAGGGTTTCTACTCAATGATTCCTAACTAGATCTTAGAATTAGGCCGCTGTCAATTGGTGGTATCATTTTATTAACAGTGAAATAAATTGCATCCATTAGAAAGTTAATGTCATGCTAATACCAGGCCTTATCCACAGAATGGCAAACTAATGGATGACTATATATAGCATATTGACTCGTTATTGGAATACAGGTATACGCTTTTAACTACTAGATTGAGACATAAAATGCCAATCTGTATTGCTTTGAAATGCAATGGCATAAGGGGCATGTTTTGCATAAACTACCCCTTCCTGCTCTTCCGAAGATGCTACACTCAAGGATTACTCTTGGGTGAAGGACTACTTGTCTGAGTAATGCTAAATTTCCTGTTAATACCAAACTCCTCTGGAGTCAGTAACAGCAAGTATCCATCTTCTGAATCTTCGGTAGGTGATGATTTTGACATTGCAGATGTTGGTCCAATTCGAAAAAACCCAAATGTTCCGAATTTGGTGACCCTTAAGAATTCAAGCAATTCAGACTCTGTATTTATAATGATATCTGAAGATTCGATTGCTTTTTCAATTACGCTCGTTCTATTTGTATTGTCCTCTACGAATGAATTAACTAAATTTGGTATCTGTGGAGATGACTGCGATCCTATCCCATTTGGCAGGTAGATAAAATCTGAGTTAACGTAATGCAAGGTAACCTCCTTCCGATTTAGTGTCATGAGCTTATCATTCTCGCCATTACTAATTGTGTCGGAGACCACTGTCACAGAATTGCCGGTCGACCAGCGGAGTTGACCGGAGGAATATCCCGGCTCGTTTAGCGCCACCTCTGTACTGGAAACGTCATCATTTTTATCAGGACTGTGTTTTGATCCAGGAACCTTCAATGCGATAATTCGCATACGCGAGTTTGATGACCAAATATTCCTTATCCATTCCATTACTATTTCAGGAAAGCCTTTTGTTGCAAAAAGGTTTAAACTTTCACGCCTCTCCGAGTACGACATAGCAGGTATATCAGTACATTCGGGATGCATCGGGTAAAGTATGGATAAAAAATTTGCATTAACTGCCGATCCAAATCCGTGAATTTTTGGCTCAATTGTGATGCATTTGGGGCATAGGTGTCCTCTAATGGCAAATATGTTTTCTCCTGAATAGTGTGTCACCTGCCTTAACACGGGTCTCTGGGGACCAAGTGGGAATCTCGGTGGTAACTGCCCTTGATGCAACCACGTGCTTCCGGTATTGGTAAACCTTTCAGCAAGCTTTTCAAGATTTATTTCTTCAATCCTTTTGACTAGCCTGTCATACAATGTCTCCTCGACCAATGGCGATCTATGCATAGTCTTGATCCTCGAGCGATACACGTAGGCAGAACTTGAAAATGGTGTTCCGTTTTTAAATCTACTAATGAACTCGACATATGGAACTGCTAGCGCACGCCCTGCATGAATACGGGGATTGTTTATATGACGTATCACGCTCTCCCTTCTACCGGAAATCATTCCGCAAAAAGAACATGCCCAGTTAGGTACAGACAAATCTTCTATAAGACTCTTCGATATTATACTTTATAAACTTTTAAAGCCCAGTGAATCACCAGCTGCGTAACGCAGCGGTGTCCATCTGATGGTAAGTATCTTATCGAGTCGACAATATAAAACTGGATCTAACAAGATATTTTACAAAAGCCCGCTATCTATGTTCACAGGATTGAAAAAAGTTGGAATAGTTGTAATACTTGAGTTACTGCGATATTAAGATGGACCGGTTATAAGTGGGTCGTAGTAGAATAGAGTTTTTCTTACTATCTATTACGCATATTTTGATTTATGACATATCAAACGTAATTATTGATGCCTTAGGGTTGGGCCACAATTTGATTCAAAACAGCTCAAATCAGGAATAATACTAGAAAAAATAATAGATCCTCTTATACGCCTATTTTTTTAGCCAAGGCTACAACTTTCCTGCCGTCGGGTGTCAGTTTGTTGAATACTTTATTCTTGTTTACCTTACGTTGGACTAAGCCTATATGCTCTGCCCTCACTAGAAGTTTATGCCCGTAGCCGTAAGCGCCCAGCTTGTTAAGCAGTTCCCTTGTTGGGTAATCAGCACTGCCAATTGTCTTCAGAAGTCTTACTATTGCCCGTTCCTTTATTAATATTCGCAGCAACTGTGTCTCTTTCATGAGGTGCTATACGCTAACAAGTTATTTAACCGTTACTTTTGTTTAGGAACGTGGGGGTAAAATATACAGTAACAATAATTCAAATTATTCTCTGATATTCAAATAATCCCAAATAATATGAGCGTTCTACATAGAACTTCTAATATATAATCAATATTACCCTGCAATACCGAAATATTAGCTCATTAGTGATTATCAAATTCCTTTTTACCTTTTATGGGATAGGCTAAAGTTGTCATTGTCCCATATCGAGAACCACTTAAAGCTGGCAGGTGCATTATGTGATACTTTGGTCTCGACCTTATAGACAGCTTCTTGTAGAGGATCAAATTGGCTATTTTTTGTCATATTTTTATGCCATAATATAACCGGTAATCACTCGTAACCAAGAGGATTTCTGGATGATAGTGTATCCTTAGTCGGAAATCCGCAAAAAGGAGTTTACCTAATATAAGAAAGGAACGGTTGTGGAATTTATATATGCGATGTGGGAAAAATAAATTATCTTGTAGGCGTTGCTAAGTGTGGATTATCTAAGATAGATAATTCGGAAAAATGGAATTAAATTAATGAGCTTTACCAAATCAAAATGTAAAGGAACGATAAGAATTAGAGGATCCATTCCACAATCTGGGATCTGAGATCTTGCATCGAGTTCACATGACTTGACCATATATATTCAGATTTCTTGAGAAGTCATTGGGCATGATCATATTTAGAATTCTTAAAGTTTGGATTGAGAGATTGTTCATGTAAGACCTGATATGTGAATATTGAACCAATTATTAGGAATGCTTCTGTGATTCTAGTCTATAAAACTTGATTCTACAACTTTGAAACAATGTAGATCTACCCTTATGAGAGATGAGCAATCACATAATCAATAGCCAACATGGGTCAATATAAAGCGTTTAAAAAAAGGATAAAATGTATAGTTTATTGGATATCGAAACACCTTGTAACACCAAGTCGAATTTGGTTGACCTATTTATCTATGTTAATCCCTTCCTTGGCATATTTTCGGATTTTAGATGATAAACTCATTCAGTCTTCTCTTAAAGTGTTCCAACCAATACTCATCGTTAAAAGTAGTCGGCAAAGACATTCAAATGACTAGATATGTTAGTATTGGATCTTATCGTGACTCTGCTAAAAGATTGTGAATAACAAATCTCAGTATTTAAAAGAAAGTATCTTAATCTTAAGAATACTAGAATAGGTGCCTCTCCTTACTAAAGAATCCGAGCAATTTTAGAACGATAATTACGAAACCGCCGCTCATCAGAGTCCCAACCAAAAATACGTCCCATCTTTTACATACCTCTGAAAGATAATAGTGCGCTGATCTCAAGGAATATTCGAAGTGTTTCCATATTATTTAAATTTAAGGTAGAATTGACTCTAAGATGATTCTATTTTTATGCAGAGATTTGCGTCCAGAACTCGATGCGTAATAAGTTGCGCGATAACTAGAAATTGTGCTGGTTAAAGATTGTGGACTTAGCCACGCCTTTGCTTCAATACATCAGGATGTTATTATTCTCGAGTTCTCTTCTAAATACCCCTATCTCGAGATGGAAGGAGTCGCATCTTCCTTCCAGATATCCCAGCTGCGATTATTTCTATCCCTGCGATTAAGAGAGCTATTCCAATCAATAGTCCTACGAAGGCTAGCCCAGCGCCTGGTGCTGCCATTATGATTATTGAGATAATGATCATTAGGATGCCTATACCTAAAGATGACCATCTGGACCATCCGCTTTTTTCTTTATCTCCTATGCCATGAACGATTCTGGATATTCCATATATCAGTAGTGCCACTCCTAGGAGGTATACCAGAAATATACTGGTTGACAACGGAAACGCCATAACTATCAGTGCTAATATGATTACTAGGATCCCTAACCCTACGCTGGCCATCTTAGATTTACTACTAACAAAAAGACCCGTAATCACCTTCTCAATGCCGACTATCAACAGCACAACTGCGGCAAGATAAACTAGCCCAACTACTGAACTTCTAGGATAAACCAATAAAGTAATCGATAATATTACTGCCAAGACTCCCAGCCCTATCTGGGCAATACGTACCCAACCAGGGGCTCTACTTTCACTCATACACTCTGTCGTATACAGGCTAGATATAAATCCTTTTAAGAAGATCCAAGGGTATCTTTGTTATGGTATGTATGTACTCTGTAATTGGGTGATTGAGTAAAAAATACCTCCTAAAACAGGTATTGATCATTCAAGACATCTCAATTTAAGTGATTCATATGCATGTTTTCAATATTCCTATCTATATACTGCTCTTTGTAATTATAATAATAAAATATCAAGGCATCTATTATTTATTTAATGATAGTATACTTATTAAAAAGTAAGGACATGTTCAATTACGATATCCCATTTTCCTAAATAGCATATCAACTCGAGATCTCATACACACGTTTGCTTATAAGGAGATTTACAGCAAACACAATAGCGTCTTTTTAGACCAACTCACGTTATAAATTAACATTTAGACGGGGTAGATCGGAGAAAGTTGTCTGAAAGGATTAGAACCTATCCGAAAAGTAGTTGATTTTAATTGAGTTATATGCAAACTGCCTTTAATCAATAAAGCTAAGCTGTATTGCACTTTTTTGAGCTGTATTGATATCAGAGGTCATAGGAGTTGATTTCTCCTGCTCTATACCTGACGTGATGTGGGATAGGATCATTACATTGCTTCAGTCACCATCAATACTTAGAAGGAAGAAAAAGAAGAATGGTAGTCCAGGAATGGATGACACGAAGGCTATGAGTGCTATATTCTACATCCTACGTACAGCTGTCAGTGGAATGCTCTACCTAGAAGTCTTTGTGCTTCTAGTACTGTACATGATGGATTCCAGGAGTGGAGGAAAGCAGGTGGATTCCGGCGTATGTGGATCGACGGATTGTCAGTATACGATAGAACTAATAGAATAGACTAGAAATGGCAGGCTATGGATGGCGTTATCACAAAGGCACCTCTTGGGGGAAATAAGCACAGACCAAATCCCACAGACAGAAGCAAATCAGGTACTACGCGTAGCATATTGGTAGATGGTAAAGGAGTCCCTATCGGCGTATTTATAGATACTGCTAATAGACATGACATGAAAATGAGTAAAGCAACACTTCAGAGCATAGTAATCTATAGACCTAAGCCAACAATCAGATCAAAGCAGCACAAGTGTCTTGACAAGGGTTACGACTTTCCAGAAGTATACGAATTACTGGAAGAATGTGGATATACAATTCATATATATCCCATTGAGGAGAGAGAAAAATAGAAGCAGCAAAGGGATACCTAGATACAGAGCTAGAAATTGGAGTGTTGAAAGAACTGACTCTTGGATGAACAGGTTTAGAGGGGTTGTTAATTAGATGGGAGAAAAGGGTACAAGGGAAGTTGTTTGAGACACGGTCGTGTAACATTTGCTGCGCCGATTGTGACCACACCGGGTTATGCATTTTATTCAAATTCGTCTTACCACAACAGCCCTATATTTGTGAGCCAAATACGTTTCATATCGCTGTTTTCAGAAAATAGCAAATCGGGGCCAAATACAGGTTGGATGTTATGGGATGATAGCTTAATACAGTCTGTGGGTATTGATAATGACTCTTAGGCCTTGGTAGAGCAATACTTACATATACTAGCCCACTTAGTTTATCATGTTAACGCTATATTCCATAGCTATTTGTGCATAAAGAAAGGCAGAATTACTCATTGTGTGGATATCCAAATTACGTGGATTGGCTCTCATAATGAATAACTCTGATAGATTCCAAAGTTGTATCATTTAGAAATTGAGTGTAGTTTTAACGATTCCTTTTGGTAGGAATCCTGTTATCAATAGTCGAGTTGGTCCTAACCACATGAATACAGGACAGGATACTCAAACATCAACATATACAATAAATATCATTTACAACACTAAAGACATCTGAGGCTGGATCTGTGCATCTATCTCTCTGTCAACAACATGATCGCTTCCTTTTACTCAAAATTGTTGAATTGGTTTTGGATATATTTCTCGGAATTGATGTTAGAAAATTGGAACAATGCATTGACAGCGTTAGCTCTGTAGATGTTTTCCCATATCCAAATATAACTCGTGCAACACTCAATATTGTCTGCACCAATACCATCATACCAAAGTTAATACGGTTGCTATATTTCAGTAATATTTATTATTTTGAGATGATTGTGGAAATATATCATCAGATAATGGATCATGAAGTCCAGCGATTTTGAAAACAAGGCCTATTTTGATAAAATTTCTAACACAATAAAAGATCTATCCTCTATCACCGATACTACACTTTACCTACAGCAGATGGTATCTTTAAGTTCATTATTAAGCAACTTTGATCAGAATTTAAATAATTCATTTTCAACCATTGATGAAAATGCACAGGATCCCAGCTACTTTATAGCTGCCTACTTCGATACCAATAATTTAGCCGAGGCCTTATGGGTGTATAGGATAATAAGGTCATTAACTAGGTACATCCTTCTTTCAGACAGATATTATGAGACGGGGAATGAGGGATGTGTTTTGCTCGTAAAGCGAGCGCGTGAATTAATAAATGGATTGCTCCAATTCGAATCCGATGCACAACATCTGATTTATTCTGTAGATTATTTATTAGAGCAGTTTTCAGCGTTTTGGAGGTTTGAGCAGATTATAAAGCGTCGTATACTTGGAAATCATAGTTTCTCCTATACAGAACTAAAACATTTTATTCTATCTAAATCTTCAGATGCATCATTAGTCTACGCAAAGGTATTGGATGCGAAGCTGCCTAGCTTTAATGAAAATGTCGGTTTAGTTCTTCATTATAATCAGGCCTTGCTTGATATACTAGACGACTGGGAGGATATAGAGGACGATGTTCAGGAGGATATGCCAAATGTCTTTATTATGTCCGCTGTTGGAAACATTCCGTACGACAAAATAAAAGCATCTGGACGCGAATTAATTAGGAAAGTTGTTTTGAATGGAACCAACCTATCGGGAGGCCCTATTAGCAGGCTAGTGAACCACCTTCATGCCTGCAGCAAGAGCGTTTCTGTTCCTGAAAGCTTTGCTTTCCTAAAAACCTTATCAGATTGTCACGCTCATACATTGGGAAGGAGCCTATCTTTAGGAATTTGTTGATAAATATGTTCCTTTTTCAGTGTCATGTTTAGTTGTCCTCATCCTCATTCAACTATCAAAAATCGGTAGGTGTGGATCACGAAAATTTGCATAAGATGGTGATATTGGGACTACAAGATAGTTAATCTTAGACGAGAGAAGATCCAGAAGTACTAATAGTATCAGTTTTATACTAATGTTTGTATAACCTTACCAAATAACTAGGTATAGTCAGAGAAGTTCTATATCCTTTTCCGTGATGCCAAAATATGGAGCTACATGCTATCTGAGAATGACACCCAATAGAATTAGAGATAAGCAATGGAGAAGTGAACATAAAATAGTGATACTAAGAGCAGGTAAGGCATAATTCACTAACAAGATTTACAATCGTCAGGTTGATGTTATTAAAGCATTATTTTGGTTGCTGAACCTCTTAAAACAGCACTATTTGAAGAATCCGATCAAAAATCAACAAACTAAAGCCATTATTTTTATCTTCTAAAAAATAAATAATGACCCGAAGCATCAGGCGCTTCAGGATTGCAAATTCGGTTTAAGCTTTCCTGCTACAATACCCAGAGGATACTTAATTGTATCCACTCTTAGAATCACATTTCCGGAGAGGATGTCTTTTACGAGTGTTGCCATGTCCTTCGGTGCGCGTATGAAATCAGCAGAGGTGAAATTTCCTGCTAGAGTTGCCGTCTTCGCCTGACCACTCAATCCCTTCTGTGTGGAACTTCTTAAGACGACTATATCATCAGCTCTACCCCCTGTTGTATGAGAAACTGTTATATCTTTGACGTTATCCACGGGTCCACCTGTAACTTTATATGACATGGTTTTTCCGTCACCCACTAAAGCAAGTTCAGCTTTTCCAGTAGCAGTAGTCTTTACCGGAGGGTATACATTTTCGCCATTTAGCACTGCAACGAAATGAGTCGTACCAGCGTTAGATCCGTTAGTCGATTGTGCGAATAAGGTTGGAGATATGTTTGTACCAGCGGTTCCAGTGAGCATTGCTAGTGAGGCTAGTAAATATTAGCAGTTTATGGACATTCATAGTCGAGTATACGCCCAGGTTAGTATATATGCATATTGTCAACCGTTCTCATATGAATTGATCTCCTGGCGAGGAATGTTTGGAAATTATGATCGATAAGAAATTTCCAACTGGACTAGTTCCGATCGTGCTAGGAAAGTTTATTATTCTACCTTTATAGATATGATATATAAGTTGTCACAGGAGAGATTTTAAATTAAGCGCGGTGTAGCAATATTAATAGCTGGTGGAGTCCTTTTGCTTGTTGGTCTAGCGATAATATTCAGTTCAATCACTTCACTTGTTAATTTGGCTGATTCGATACCCCAAATCTCCGCAAAGGATTTAATCAAATCAAGTTTGGGAAATTTCGCGAAGGGTAACCAGACTAGTATGAGAGTAAATTTGGAAAAAATTGGATACGAGATAGCTCTCGATTCCTTTGGAATTCTGGTGAGCATAATACTTCTAGTCAATAGTGTAATTGCCTTCGTGGCAGGGATTATTCTGGTCATATATGACCGGAGATCCAAGAATCTTGTCCCTGTCAAGTGATCTCGATAGCAAGTTATAGCAGGTTCAGATCATTAATACCTGCTTACTACCGCGGGCTAATTTAATGAAACGCCTAAAATATGTTCTAGTGGATGCCCATGGCGGTTGTTAAATATTATTTTGACACAAATAGACTTTGGCATGGATTTCCATACCCAACGTCATCGTATTTCATATCATATGATCTTTACTGTTGGCAACTTCCAATAATCTTCTTAGATTTGACATATTTTATATCTGATATGAGCTTTTTCTCATATAAGAGTACTGGATTATGGTAACAATTCATTATTATCTGATACGAATTACACTCAAATAAGGTGGATCAAAAATCCAGGATGGCCATAAGTTTGGCCTAACTACGTTTAATAAACTTTATTAACAACATTTACGCTTCAAAATCATGAGAGGAAGATGGGCTTCAGCGGCGATAGGAGCGGGAGTAGCTAGGAGGCGCGCTGGAGCTGCGATGGACCAACAGGCCCAAGCAAATGATGCACAACAACAACAAGCACAACGACAAATAGAAGCGCAGCAAAGACAGATAGAAGCACTACAACAACAAAAACAACAACCACAATCCCAATCCCAGCCCCAGTCACAGCAGGAAGATATCACACAAAAGTTGCAAAAATATGCTGATCTCCATCAAAAAGGGATACTATCTGATGAGGAGTTTCAGAAACTCAAGGCGGATTTACTATCCAAGATGTAACATTCAAGCCGCGATTAGACGGATGGTTATAATCTCTACCGTGCGATTTTTTAACGTGCATATGTCTATGCTATGAAATAATTTACCTAAAATTTTTTCGGAATCTATTTGAATATCCCTCAAATGGACGCCGTAGACCTTGATTTCCAACTCTTTCACACTAAGTAGAATAATTGAGTTGCTATACATAAAGCAATAGCACTCGTCTTTAAAAATCACAGACTACACGATCTAGTTTTCCTACCTGTCTAATAATATCCAACAATTTAGCGGGCTCAATAAACTATGTTTTTATAAGAATAAGGACGATAATAATGACTATTACTCCAAATAAACAGGGTCAGTTCTTCCTGCGTAGATAGAATTATTTTGTGATGAGTAAAAATAGCCCTAGAGGATGTATAACGACATTGTACGGGTTGATCCTAAATTGACAATCCAGATAAAACAGAAAGCTACCTTTTAATTCTATGATTTTTGGGCCAAGTCAGACAAGTCAGCTGTAGTCCATGCTTCCTTGATTTTGTCTCCCTCAAAATAGAAAATATCGATCCCTTGAGCCTCAAACTTCTTATGAGTGGCAGGAAAGTCAGCAAAATCTTTTTCATGCGTAGCTTTTAAGCTCCACCTCATGGCGAGCTTATTTTGTTCTCCAAAATCATCTAATATGGTGATCTTCATGTCTGGAAATGCGTCAAGGTCTTCGGTCACCCAACGTTTGAATTCCTCCAGGCCTTTGACCTCTTCTGCCACTCCATGGTAAATTATATCAGGAGTAACATAATTCTCTGACAACTCTGTTTTCTTCGAATTAAATATATCTTCAACAAATCTTCGAGCTATTGTCTTATTTTGTGTAAACGACATGATCTATAACGAACATATGTTACCATTAAGGATTGCTATTTGTTATTTGAAATTATGCTCAGACTCCGAAAAAGTAAATCGAAATTGATGACACAAACGAGCAGGAGTAGACATATGTTCTGTGAATTATAAATTACTGTAATGAGATCTTTAGCTGATAAGCACATTAGCCTACAAGACAAAAATGAAGAGGAAATTAATGAGTGGAAGACAAAGTATACTTTTCACCGCTGTTTTGGAAAGGATTCCTGTTAGAAACCTAAAAAGGTGTTACCATCTTGTCACCCCCTTATCCTGTAAGATCTGTACTAATCATACAATAAAATTGTGCTTAATAGGGGAAGAAAGGGCTACTGATCTCGTCAGATATTGATGTAAGTTATCTCACTTTGATTTACCTATATGTAAAAACAGTCTAGAATGTTGGGCAAAAACGTAACGAATCTCTTAAATAAGTGGCATTCCAGACCTACAATATTAATGACGGCCAGTTCAGAAAAGAAGAAAAGTACTTTTACTCAGGAATTCTTTGACTTCCTTAAGACTTTCGGAGTAATCGGACTTGCAATTGCCTTCGTAATTGGACAGGCAGCATCTGCACTGGTAAATGCTTTTGTTAAGGACATAATTGATCCGCTTATAGGCCTGTTTCTCCCAGCTGGTAGCTTGGCAGCGCTAACAATAAAAGTTCCAAACCTGGCCGGAACAACAACAGTTTTCAGATACGGTGATCTTATTTCGAATATCATTAACTTCCTAGTAATAGCATTAGTAGTCTTTTTTGCGTACAAGCAGCTCTCAAAATATAATATCGTTGAAGACAAGACTAAAGGAGAAAAGAAATAACATGTTCTTAATATGACTAAAAAACAGCGCCTTCTTGTTGTGATATTTTCATCATAGATTCACCGACTTGAAGGGAGTAGTAATTAATTCAGCAAGCTTTGTCATGCATTATAAAGTTGGATGCAAAATGATTCCATATCTATTCATATTTCTGATTTTATTAGGTCAAAAGAATAAATACGGAATCTGTAATTAATCTTTATTAAATAGGCCTAAGCTAGGTACTGTGAGAGAATTCTACTGCAAGCCAAATAATGTGATATTGGTTTTATAAATTAGTCGAGTGTATTTATTTAACTGTCCACTGTGTAAAAAATTAGGGTATCTAGTTGCCTTAATACTTATATATATACATAACGTAACAATGTTCATTGGTTTGGAACGTTCACGCTCTGCTTACAGAGCTGGGTATTGATTATTACTGTTCGTATGAAAAATCAGGAAATGAGGATACCTCAATTACAGTAAATGGTATAGCCCCGCTTAATAACGCATCTTCACACGATCTCGCATTTTGTTCATCTGAGGGAGACGAAGCAGTCATGGCTATCTCCAGATCGGGTGCGGGCGTCATTTTTTGCAAAAAAAGTATGGAGTCACTTTTGTCTCCGATACAGAAAAAAAGACAACAGCAATGTCTGATATTTCTGGGAAACCCAAGGTTGGCTATGATGCGTATTATTAAGATGATCTATAAGGGACAACAAAAGGAATCAATTGGAGTTTCGCCGAAAGCAGTAGTATCAGAAACAGCCAAAATAGGTAAGAACTGTTCTATAGGTGAATACAGTTTTATCGGTAATAATTGCGAAATCGGTGACAATACAACAATATATGATAGAGTTAGCATTTTACAAAATACTAGGATTGGCAGGAATTGTGTTATTCAGCCGGGAGTAGTGATTGGCGCCGACGGCTTCGCTTACGAGAGACATCCTGAAACGATGGAACTTGAAAGATTTCCACACATAGGTGGAGTTGAAATAGGAAACGATGTCGAAATATGTTCCAATTGCTCCATAGCGCGTGGGTCTCTCTCAAATACCGTTATAGGTAACGGCACAAAATTAGACGCCTTAGTCCATGTGGCTCATAACGTGGAGATAGGGAGAAACTGCGCCTTAACTGGTGGTGTTATTATTGGTGGTAGCACAATCATAGGCGATACATGTTGGTTTGGACTTAATTCAACTTTAAAACATAAAATAAAGATAGGAAACAAGGTTATTGTGGGTTCAGGAGCATCAGTTATTGGTAACATAGAAGATGAAGATATAGTTGCTGGCGTACCGGCCAAGTCTATAAAACATAAAGTAAGATCAAGCCAGCTATTTCTTATGGGCGGACAGGTATCTAGACGAAAATCTAAAAGTACTATTAATATAGCTGAACAGTTGAAAGCGGCTTGATCTGTACATACCGAGTGCGCTTACCATCCTATCAATACTTATATCAGATAATACTTTAAGAATCTAAATTATGGATAAGATAAGGTGTTGATTCGTGAAGAACGGAAAAGCATGTAATATATTCACAGTCATGTGTTGGGGCAGAATGACAATAGCCCTCGTAGTGGCCTTTATTTTAATAGTAATGATTTTTTTGAGCAGCGGTAATGGTTATTTTGGGGATATACATGGACAGAAGACCTTGAAATCATCAGCTCATAAAACCTCACCAGCTGCCACCGTGGCTGCTCTGTCAAAAGCCTCTCCTGCGCCAGCATCACCAAAAGGTAAGATACCAACCCTAGTAAATGAAAAGGATAGTCAAAACCTATCTATCCAGCGCTTTTTTAGGGGTCTCGTCTATCCTTCTAATATGGCTTTTTTAGGTCCTAATGATATTTTGGTTACTGAAAAAACGAATGGTACCGTTATGAGAATAATAAATGGAACAATGCTCAAGGAGCCTCTACTTGATCTCAATGTTGCAGTAAGCGACGAAAGAGGTATGTTGGGAATTGCTGTTTCTAAAGAGAGCAAACTTCCTAGATATGTATTCGTATACTTTACTGGGTCACAAACAAAGGACGGTGACGATTTACAAGGTAAGAAACCTACTGGTAATTTTCTGTATAGATATGAGCTAGAGAATAATAAACTAGTAAATGGAAAATTACTTCTTGATTTACCCGCAGCTCCAGGGCCTCATCATAACGCCGGAAAAATCTTGATCGGACCAGATAATAACGTATACGTTGTTATCGGAGATGTTGATGGGAGCAGAACGTACACACAAAATGTAGGTAATGGTCCACCATCTGATGGCACGAGTATAATATATCGAATTACACAAGACGGGAAGCCAGTGGGCAATGGAATTCTTGGTACAACTAGTCCTGTAAATAAGTATTATGCCTACGGCATTCGGAATAGTTTTGGCTTGGATTTTGATCCTCTAACAAAAAAATTATGGGATACCGAAAATGGACCTGGCTTCGGCGATGAGATAAACCTAGTAGAACCAGGGTTCAATAGTGGCTGGGTCAAGGTTCAAGGGTTTTGGATTCCGCAAACATATTTTGGTGGGCCTGTTGCTACAACACCTCCAGCAGGCTTGGTAGACTTTGGGGGAAAAGGAAAATATAGTCCTCCTGAATTTGTTTGGAATCAGACTGTGGGCGTTACAGCTATAAAGTTCCTAAACTCCAACAAACTGGGACAGCAATATCAAAACACAATATTTGTAGGTGATATAAACAATGGTAATATTTATCATTTTGAACTGAACAAGAATAGAACATCGCTCCTCCTCAATAGTTCACTAGCCGATAAAATAGCAAATACTACGGAGGAACGCAATAAAGTGGTGTTCGCTAAGGGATTTGCTGGTATATCAGACATTGAAGTTAGTCCATATGATGGATACTTGTATATCCTCACATTTCACAAAAGTCAGGGTTCTATATATAGAATTGTGCCACATACCGATAAATCCCAACAAAATTGAAGCAGTTAATGTAAAGATTTGAAAGACTAGCGATACCTTTAAAGGTAAACTGGCAAAGAGTCTCGCAGATCTCAAATCAGTACTATTTTTAGTGAAGCGTTCGGTACAGTCAGAGACAGAAGTTGGGTCTAATATTCAATATCTAAACGTTCTAACCTTTGACACAACAATTTATCGGATCATACCAAGCTCGGGCCAAGAGCAGGCGAGAGGAAAATGGCCAACGAGATACTTAGTTTATTCCAAAATTATCCTTATAACGGTGGCGCGACAAATAAATATCAGTGAAGGATCGATATTATTTATTCTTTTTTTATAGAAACGCTTCTGAACTTATTAAGTAAGGAGCCATGAAAGATTCTGTCAATTTCATATAAGACTCTCTAGTAATTACTATTTAGTTATCGCCTATTCAATAATGTATTAACTAGATTTGCCTATTTTTTTGCAATCTGGTCCAGACCAACACGTAAGCTGTATTATACAATTCGTAGGTGTTATTTGGTTTTTCTTGTGAGTTACTCTTTCTTCGGGTTCGCCCCCCTTCTTCTTCCGATGATTTTATTGATATTTGAAGTCATTTGGGATTTAAAGACCGCACTTAGAACAGAAAAATTGAAGCTAGAGTTTGTTGTCTATTTCTGGTATTGCCACAAAGTCTCTTCAGTTTAGTACCATAAAAAATCTGAATTTTTGTCATACATTAAAAACTCAAGCCAATTAATTGACTACATTATCGATTTAACCAGTTTTAACGTAAATATAATTGGTGCTTTCATTATAGCCTAGATCAGACATAGGTATTACTTTAATTCCATTATCGTGTAAATATTTCATCTCTGACGCAAACAGTTCAACATCAGTACTTGAAGGCCCTTTTGAGTCATCTATACTGTGATAAGCAATTACAGGTATGGCGTCGATAAAGCCCTTCATATTATTATATCCAGTTTGAGAATTTATCTGCTCTTTAAATTTCTCAAATAATAGCGAATCGTTGTGAAGATAAGTTCGATCCAGTGTATTCTGACTCCTCTCTCTTATGGAATATCTATTTGCATAATTTAATGTCCCATTATTAGTGTAGGTGCTGCAGTCGGTTTGTTTGTGTGTGATGTATCCATCACAGCGTAAAAATATTAGATCAGCAAAGCCATTATCTGCAAACCCATAATATTTGCTGATAATTTTAATAGCACTAGAATTGTTCCATGCATCACCATGTACAACTGCAAAAATATTAGGACTAATGTTGTGACTTTCTAAACAGCGTTTCGAGCCTCCAATTTCGAATTCTAGATCTTTAGCTCCTAATTGGTTAAGATCTCGGTGTGTCATTCCTTTCGATTCTATATCTTGGCCATCTTGTTTTAGCGCCTCTATGTCGCTCCAGCTCATCCGCGGCGTTCCGTTCTCTTTGCCGTTATCCATCCCAATGTTTTTGGCATTATTGTCTTTAACAAAGCCGCAGGTTACAAAAAAACTACCTTTAAAGCCATACTTGTCCAAGATTGGCTTGACAACTGTGAATTGGTTTTTATGAATATCACCAAATGTTAATATCGCTAGTTTAGCTGTGTGATTTGTGTCAGCAATGTTGTCATTATTAACCTGAGTAGTTTTAACATTTGCTCCTGTATTATGGTTAATTTTTAATCGCACGGTTGCTGCTTCACTAATTGTATAAAATACGGAGCTTTTTTCAAGTGCCACTGGGATATTGAAATGACCTACATGAGAGTTATTCAGACTAGTTGCTAGCGCCTGTTCACTTCTAAGCTCACTATTATTTAACACGATGGATATTGACAATATTGGCAGGATTATGATTACGGGTCTTAGTAGAGTGATAAAATGATTTAATGACATAAAACAAAATTTACGACTGAACTTATTAATATATTTAAAATGCAAATTCGGGGATTTTGTATTAGAATATTGTTAAAGATAGCCTTTATCGGAAACAACTATTTAAATCTCAGTCATCATGCAATACAGCAGGATGGGATGGCCAGATTATAGCCCATATTTACATCCCACAAGCATTACATGCAGTACAATGAGGACACGAATTAGTATTGTATACCTATACACCCATTTCTGCGATATTACTCAAGGTGAACTAATCGACACCCACAAAGATAGATGTTAAATTACTGGTACAAGTGATAAATACATTTGAACAGGCGGTATAAATTGGTATGCTGCTCTTAATTAAGGATTTGTTTGCAGGTGTGAACCGGTAGATGTCATTGCATATATCTTAAGCTTCATTAGGCTGCGCCATGGTTCGAAGTTAGAACGATCTGAAAATAGGTACGCCTTATCCCGCTACTCCAGTTGGAAATTCTTGGGCTGGACAGGATCCACAGTCTAAGTGATTATGTCGTGACAGGATAACTTATTGAGGAAGATAATTTTGTCGAGAATACTGGAATAGGTTGATACGCAAAATGGCGAATTGAAGCTATATACTGAATTTCAGCTAACAATCAAATACCCGATATGCTAGGACCAGAAAGAAATTCTGATAAGAGTAAGACTTTTTTTGGATAGTTGTACTGTATATATTGCTTTTCTAAAAGTATAATAGAGATTATCCTATACAAAGTAATAATGAGACAAGAACATGTTACTCTACAAAATGTAGATGTTTCACAACTATATAGTCAAATCAAGAAATATTTATAGGACAAAAAACTTGATATAATCCACGAAGAAAAGGAAGAAAACTATTGGGATCTAAAAGCGCATAAAGGTACCAGGGGCAGTGTCATAATCGGAAATGTTCGTGATGTGGAGGTTATGATAAGTGGCACAGAGGGTAATTATGATCTGATTCTACGAATAGGTGCTTGGGGTAAAGATATAATTGTTCCGACAGTTATAGCAGGTGTTCTGACTGCCGGAGTTGCTGCAATTCCTGCAGCTGCAGTATCAGGCTATAGGGCACATACATTTGAGAAACATTTCTGGGACCACATCAAAAAGACATTGTCTGACATCGGAAAAGAAAACGCAGCTATGTCTGAACCTGTAGTGGTGACGCCATAAATTAAGCTGGTAGGCTAGTTACAGGACTATGACTACCTTATAGCTCAGTATCAGAATTTGTGAATAGGAGATAAGGAGTATAAGGTATTCAAGTTTGGCACTTGCGATAGAAAGCAACAAATTGCGATCCAGAACGGATTTTTTCCTTATCTTTCTTACGGATTTTTTGACAACAGATCAGAGGATAGTGAGCAAGACTATTCTTCAATATTTGGACGACTTAACCCTCGGCTAAGTGCAATGCCAATTTAGATTTGTAATTAAGTTATTACAAGTCCAATCCGCTCTATAATATCAAAATAATTCCAGTAATTATACAATATATCTACTATGTTAGCTAGATAAAGGCCGAAGCTAGTTCGGAAATCTTTTCTTGCCACGACCTATATTTAATTATGCCACTTGCGACGAGAATTCCATTTGCACCTAATTGTAGAGCTCTGGAAACATCTGATTTATCCACGATTCCTGCTCCACAAACCATCCCTGTAGAATCAGAATTGTCAGTTACTGCCTTTACTGAACTTGAAATTATTTGTGGCGCCTCCTTCGATATAGCCTTACCACTACCTATTAGCTCCGGCGGTTCGATCGCAACGAAATCAGGCCTGAACTTCGCTATCTCGACTACCTCGGCAGGTGTCCTTGCACATACTATGGATATCATATTAAGTTTTTTTAATGTCTGGACCAAATTTGATATACTTATCATGTCTATCCTGTGTTCACTATGATTTATCAAAGACCCTATACCTCCATAAGACTTGGCAATTTCTGGTACAAAGTAGCCAGTACTCGATCCAGAATTGGCATCATCTACGTGCTGACATATTACAGGAATATCTATAATATTTGCTACAGTCCACAGAGAAGGCTGCGGCGGAGCTAAAACTATCTCTACTCCTAGGTCATCACTGACTTTCTCGGCCGATTTTGCAAGTTCTAATGTCTTTTCTCCAGAAATCTCTAGGTAGTTCTTAAAATTTAAAATTAGGGGATTCTTCAAATGATTAAATAGTTGTTCTTTTTCTTACATTTATTATCTTAACTATAGAAATGTCATGTATATATTTAGAAATTTTAGTTCGAATGTCAATTGGCAATTATGATATACCTCATCGCTCAGCTGCTTTATTTTCATTCTATTTTTAGGAGGTCGTAGTTGTATCAATATCTTTAAATTTTTTATTCAATTTGGCCATCCTTGCTTCATAGCCTTTATTGTATTCTAGCTCCTCTGGCACCAAAGTCGCAGGATGAATAAAACCTTGGTTTCTAATGATCATTGCCCTCTCAGAGGCCCACATTCTTTGAAGATCCCAGTCTGCAGTACCAAATCCGTCATGTGGACCTGTCAACTTACCATTATGCATACTAAACACAAGACAAGAGACTATTGGTATGGCATAGTTCAAACTCGCAGCTGAATTTAGCCTTACAGGCATGAGAGGCATATGATGGCTCCCACGAGTGTTACCTGCTACAAAATGTGGATTGTTAAATGCGCTTCCAGCTTCTTCTGTTGCAGGAAAGTTCTTTTGCGTTCTCACTATCGCGATCGGATCGTCTTTTCCTACATATGTACCAGCAATATTGTGAAGTCTATCTGTAGATGCTGATACAATAACATCTCCGTCTGAAGATACAACCGAATGAACTACATACCTTCCCGGATACATCAGTGCTGCCTCAAGTTCTGGTTTGTCTTCCCACATTTTAAGATCTGCGATCTTGCCTGCAATAACGTCCATGATTCGAAAGGTTACCCCTGATGCTAATTGTTCATTAATTAGAAGTCCGGTGTTACTCCTGGCATCGACAAACATTCGCCAAAGAGGAAAGTTGAACGCCCCAGGTTCGGTCTTATCAGCTGCAAATATGCAAAATACCTCACTTGGACGTTCTTCCATCTCAATCTCTGCGACGCCAGGCCCCATGCCTCTTACATTTCCTGAAAAAGCGTCCTTCAAAAGATCTTGACCTGCACCATACAATCCTTGTTCTTTGGCAATCTTAGTTCCCTCACTGAAGGCATCCCAGGCGAGTTGATGAATCTGTTTATTATCAATCCCCAATGTGTGGGTCATGACAATGTGTATATCGTCGCCACTGAAGCCAATATAGTGGTCAATTAGCATCCCTTTTGATCTGGATGAAACATGATCCTTTACTTTTTGAATCAATTCTGAACTGGGACAAGTATGACCTCCAATTGCTCCAATGTCGGCTTTGATTGCAGATAATGTAATTTTCATTTTCTAATGCTATTGTTGTTTTGGGTGTGCTTCTTAAAACTTTTACGACTATCATTC
>Ga0070711_100000392_pt1 | contig 22546 bp, 18 predicted proteins | sample LARL53metaG_FD_65452 | JGI IMG/M metagenome (GOLD analysis project Ga0070711, IMG submission 65452) | Corn, switchgrass and miscanthus rhizosphere microbial communities from Kellogg Biological Station, Michigan, USA - LAR L5-3 metaG | ecosystem: Host-associated > Plants > Roots > Rhizosphere ... | reverse complement strand
CCCCCATTAACCAAGTAGTTGCTGGGATACAAACCACTTGGGAAACCATAGCGGCAATTGCCTCCAAAAAATCAGAAATTAGGATGCAACATCTAAGTGGATTTGTTGGTATTATGCGTCTGTACTACCTAAGTTTTGTGGCTCCAGAAGGTTGGAAGGTGGCACTTTGCTTCAGCGTAGCGCTTAACGTGAACGTGGCCATCCTTAATCTGTTCCCTATCCCTCCCTTGGATGGGGGCCATGTTCTGCTTTCTTTGTTCGAGGGAATTCGGCGCAGGCCCGTTCAGCAGAGTGCCCTGGAGAAGATACAAGTTGCATTTACCCTCTTGTTGATTGGATTTATGCTCTATCTGACTTTTTATGATATTCAGGACTTTCCATGGAGATCCCCTAATCAAGGACCTCTCCCAGAAATGAATTTTCCTACCTCTCCCTAGATCCATGAAGGCATTTCCTGCTTTCTATTATCGGAAGCGACACACACGAGAAGTTAGGGTGGGTCAGGTAATCATTGGGGGAAATCACTCCCTCTGTGTTCAGTCTATGATTACAGCTGGCACCATGGATACCGAGGCTTCCGTGCGGGAGGTTATGGAATTAGCTGCAACTGGTTCTCAGATAGTGAGAATTACGGCTCCAACAGTCAGGGAAGCACATAATCTTGGAGCGATTAAAAGTGAGCTCGTAACCAGAGGATGTAACGTCCCACTGGTAGCTGATATCCACTTTAAATCCGGAGCAGCTATGGAGGCGGCCAAATGGGTAGAAAAAGTTCGCATTAATCCTGGCAACTACGCAGACTCAAAAAAGTTTTCCATTCGTGAATACACTGAAGAGGAATATAGAATGGAGCTAGTACGAGTTCGGCGGCTGTTTGAGCCTCTTGTTGCACTCTGCAAAGCACGTGGGATTGCTATGCGTATCGGCGTTAACCATGGATCACTGAGTGACCGAATTATGAGTCGCTATGGGGATACTCCTCTTGGAATGGTAGAGAGTGCCATGGAGTTTGCAAACATTGCTCTAGAGCTTGGTTATCATAACTTTGTCTTTTCCATGAAGGCATCCAGTCCAAAAATGATGATCGCCGCTAACCGTCTCCTTGTTGAACGGCTTTCTTTGGTAGGGTTGGATTATCCCCTCCATTTAGGGGTTACAGAGGCCGGAGATGGAGAGGATGGTCGCATTAAAAGTGCCATTGGCATCGGTAGTCTTCTGCACGATGGAATCGGTGACACTGTCCGTGTTTCTCTGACAGAGAATAGTACTCGTGAAATCCACTTTGCTAGAGCGCTGATTGATCCTTTTCTTTCCAAGAAGGATGAAGTGCCCCTCTTCGAGGACCTTCCAACGCCCTTTGACTACTTTTCCTACCATAAGCGAGCAGCACACCGCATCTTTGTTCGTGGTATTCCCATAGGGGGAGGAGAGCCTATCCGGGTTTTTACCAGTGAGGAGAAATGGAATTTCCTTAGCCAGCGGTCCGCTCAAATGGGGGAATGTCGACCGGAGGTTGTGCTTGAGAATTCCGGAATAAAGAGTGTAGACCCGAGGGATCAGCACGCCATAGGGGCTCTCTGCGAAGAAACCATCCCGAGACTCGTCACTGTTTCGGATGGGATCGACCTATCTCCCATCAGTGCTTTTCGCCTACTTGCTGCACGCATTCCACCCTATCATCCCATCCTTTTGAAGGATACGCTTTTTCCTACCCTGGTTAAGCATGATCCTCTCTCTTCCCTCTTGGAAGCATCCATACACATAGGCTCCCTGATTTGCGATGGTATTGGTAATGCTATCCTCGTTCAAGGAGAACGAGAACCTGAGCAATCTATACGGCTTGCCTATAATATTCTTCAAGCATCCGGGGCAAGGCTCTTTAAGACGGACTATGTGGCTTGCCCTTCCTGTGGACGCACTCTTTTTAATATCCAGCGGATAACTTCACACGTTAAGGCTGCAACTTCTCATCTCAAGGGTGTACGGATTGCCGTTATGGGATGTATTGTTAACGGACCCGGGGAAATGGCTGATGCGGACTTTGGATACGTAGGCGGCGCTCCAGGTAAAGTCAATCTCTACGTTGGAAAGATCCCAGTTAGGTTTAATATCCCTGAGAAGGAGGCTGTAAGTTGTCTCGTGGATTTGATTCGCAAACATGGTAAGTGGGTAGAGCCATCACTTTATTAAGGAGTCGGAAGCGAGCACAAAAAGGGATATGATGCTGGTCTTTGAGAGTCCGCTGTGTAGCTCTCTCCTATCGCCTTGCGGGCGCTTCCGAATTAGAAGACGCCGTAAAAGAAATTAACGGCGCAAGCAAACCTTAAAAAAACCCGCTCCTCGCTCCTTAAAGGGATGCACCCAAGGATTTCTTACGAAGGCGAAGAGATCTAGGGGTTACTTCTACATATTCGTCAGGACCGATAAATTCGAGAGCTTGCTCGAGCTCCATTTTTACCGGTGGATCAAGTTGGATATACCTTCCTTCACCTTGGCTCCGCATGTTAGTCAGGTGTTTTGCTCTACAAGGGTTAACTTTAATGTCATCTGGCCTGGAGTGTTCCCCTACTATCATGCCAATGTAAACGTCCTCTTGTGGCCCGATGAAAAGCCTGCCGCGCTCTTGAATGCTGCTAAGCGCGTAGACAGTGGAGGTTCCAGTTTCCATGGAGATGAGTGCTCCGCCGTTTCTTTGGATGAAGATTTCTCCCCTATGTGGGCCATACTCTTTAAAAAGATGTGTCATTATACCACGTCCTCTGGTAAGGGAAACAAGCTCCGTTTTAAGGCCAATCAATCCCCTAGTTGGGAGCACGACTTCAATGTGAACGGAGCTGAGATGATGTTGCATTTTAACAACTTCAGCCTTACGGCGAGAAAAGGACTTAAGAATATGCCCAAGACTTTCTAAGGGAATATCTACACGGACGGTTTCAAATGGCTCAAGCAAGTGTTGTGCGTCCGCGGCCCTTTGGCAGACAACTTCTGGCCTTGAAAGTACCAGCTCGTAACCCTCCCGACGCATTTGTTCAGCTAGAACGGCAATCTGCATTTCCCCTCTGGCCTGAATTTCAAAATGTCCCACCATCCCTGTGTCTAACATTTTTAGGGAAATATTTGTGCGAGTTTCGCGCATAAGTCTCTCGTAGATATGCCGAGCGGTGAGAAATCTGCCTTCTTTACCTGCCATGGGAGAATCGTTAACGGTGATTCGCATGCTGATAGTGAGAGGGTCAATATCTACAAAGGCCAAGGCGCTGCCATCTTCTAACTCAGTAATAGTTTCCCCAACGCAAACATCTTCAAAACCTGCAAGGCCCACAATGTGACCCTCCAAAGCTTCCTGGATTCGAACTTGCTCCAGGCCCTTGTACTCGAAGAGAGCGGTGATGTTCCCTCGGAGACGAAGCCCATTCTGGCAAAGACGAAACACCGGCCTTCCTACATGGATGCTACCGCTAACCACGCGTCCGTAAGCAATCCTACCTAGGTAGTCACTATGACCTAAATTGGCAACCAAGAATTGGAAGTAGTTTTTAACTGAGGGATAAGGGGGAGGAATGTGTTGAATGATTGCCTCAAAGAGAGGCTCCATATCAGTAGAGGAGTGATCCAATTCTCTTTTGGCAAATCCCACTTTGGCACTTGTATATACAAGAGGAAAATCTAGCTGTTCATCAGTTACGTTAAGTTCCAAAAACAACTCGAAAACCATATCCAACACTTTATGGGGACGTGCATTTTCTCGGTCAATTTTGTTTATGACGACAATGGGCTGCAGGTTGTGGGCAAGCGCCTTATGAAGCACGAACTTTGTCTGGGCCTGCGGGCCATCATAGGCATCCACTACTAGCAGGACGCCGTCTACTGTTTGCATGACGCGCTCTACCTCTCCACCGAAGTCAGCGTGCCCAGGAGTGTCCACGATGTTAATGAGGAAATTTTTCCAACGCAAGGCAGCGTTTTTAGAACAAATCGTGATCCCTTTCTCTCTTTCAATTTCCATGGAGTCCATAACCCGTTCGCCCATTCTTTGGTTAGGACGAAAGGTACCTGACTGGAGAAGGAGCTGGTCCACCAAAGTAGTCTTACCATGATCGACATGGGCAATAATCGCAACGTTCCGGATATCTTCCATATGCACCTACAGCAACGCCGCCCACTGTGGACCTGGGAGGTCAAACTGTCAACGAAAGAGACAAAAGTACCAACCGGAGCCCAATCTATTCTAGGGATTCGATTGTATGCAACCCAGTTTCTATTCCATATATAAACTCCTTCCAATAAGCGTCAGGTTTCCTGTCTTTTTTACCTTCTCCAAGAAAACGAGTTGATGGCCTTGCTGGGTGCCCTCGCTAAGCTGGTGTCGTCCGAATTTACTCTACTGATAGAGTGCTATAAGACCGATCTTCCTTCCTATGAAGGGAGCTGGCATGGAAATCCGAACTTGCGAGGAACCTCCTTCCACCACTAATAGGAAGGGGAGCGGAATTACCTGCGATGATAGTCTAAATAGGGAGGCACATTCCGGTGGAACGGTCCTTGAAGGTGAGAAGATTGAGAAAATCCGGCTGCAGCTTCACCCTTCTCCAGGGCATGTCGCCGCTGCTGAGAGGCGGGATAAGGGCTCTTTCACTACTCTGGTTAGCGCGGCTCCCCTCCAGTAAGTAGAGTAGCAGATGGTTCGTCCAGAAGAATCTCCCCCCTAAATAGGACCAGAGACAATACCGCTATTCCATTTATCCTAACTATCTGTGCTGCCTTGCTCATGAGAGGACTCGAACCTCCAAGGGTTTCCCCATACGGTCCTGAACCGTACGCGTCTGCCATTCCGCCACATGAGCAACGCAATCAACTCCGATGACCCTTGTTGTTCCCTGGCATTATTGTAGAGAGATCCGCCTGAGACTCTATCCAATTTTTAGAGAGACAAAGCCCGCAGGGGTTCTCCTAAATAAACAATTTGACGGCAAGAAATTTCTGGAATTTCTCTGAAATTTTACTGGAAAAACTTCAGCAGAGGATCCCCCATTGGAAGGGGCTTTGTCATTTTTCTTCCTCCCTCTTGAAAAAGAAAGGGCACAATGGCGATTGGGGGGACGGAACGGCCGAAAAGTTTTAGAAGCACTCGATGCAGAAATCTTCTAAGGATACGCTAGACTAGACGGTGGAACTCAAAACAGCTCGGATATGCCTGGCTTAACGTTGAGAGTGGGACGGGGAAAGAAAGTCGAAATGGATTTCTGAGAATTTCAAAGTTGTGTTACGTGTGGACGACACCTCAGGATTTTCTAGATTTCTCGCGGTGCATTCCGAGGGCCTAACTGTGGAGTGGAGTAGATCCAAACCAGGTAAAACTTTTGTCCGCAATCCACTAACCACTGAATTCTATGGGAACAGCTTCCTGGTTGAAGTCATCGCCCTCCATGAGATAGTGGAATACTTCCGGGAGGAATTAACAATGACTCACAACTCACAACCGACCAAAGATCTCTGTATTCTGGTCAGTGCAGTCTCAGGGGAGAGATTTTTGCACAGTGGTCTCCTCACCGTATCCACCCTAGAGAAGACTTTTCTGGTGCGTTGCGCTGTCTTTCTTGTATACGCTCCCACAGGAGAGGGTACTTAGTTTGACTCCAACCCCTCAGAGGGATAGATGTCCGCTGCTTGTGGGAGGTACCTCCCCGTTCAGTTTTGTTATTTTTGATTTGATTGGATGGAAGGGGAAGGAGATTCGATCAGGACTAAAAATGCATAAGACAATCCCCGGTAGCGCAGCCCTTAAAGAATTACGTCAGTCTGGTGGATTTCTTCCTCCTTCTCCAAGGGCACGGCTTCGGATTTTTGGCAAAGATTCTCTCCGATACCTCAATTCTCAGCTTAGCAACGATCTGCATAAAATAGTCGCTGGTATGGCCACTCCTTGCTGCCTGTTGACCCCAAAGGGAAGGATGAGCAGCTCCTTGGTCTGGGTGTTTAAACAGGAGCAGTCATGGATTGTGGATGCTGACCCAGCGGTACGGTCTTCTCTCAAGGCACGGCTTGAGCGCTACATTGTATCAGATGATGTACAGATCTCGGATATCTCCGATACTGGCATGCTCTTTCACGTTTTTGGAAAAGCTATCTCTCATGCTTGTCGCGGGTGGAGTGATATTTCGGCTTCTCGTCTAGGTCTCCCTGGTATCGACACATGGGCTCCTTTAACCCAGGTGGATATCTTCCACCGAAGACTCACGCAAGCAGGGATTCTAGAAGCTACAACAGAACTTTTCGAGCCGTTCCGCATTGCACAAGGAATACCGGTATGGGGAAGTGAAATTTCTGAAAAAACGCTTCCTGCAGAGGCAGGCCTCGACCGGATTGCAATAGATTTTGCTAAAGGATGTTATGTAGGACAGGAAGTAGTCTCTCGAATTCGCAATATAGGGCGTGTCAATCATCTTCTCGTAGGTTTTATCTCTGAAGGTTTTGGAGCCGTTTTACCTCCTGACTCGAAAATACTTGATCCGAATTCCGACCAATGCGTGGGCGCCTTGACTTCCGCCGCTTTTCATTTCGAGTTAGGCAAAGTGGTAGCACTGGGCTATCTGCAAAGTAGGGTCGCTCTTTCCGATAAAATAGACTTTTTTCTTGCCTCTCATTCGAGATGTATGCAGAAGGTGCCTGTAAGGAGGCGACAGCTTCCCTTCCTAGGCACCTAGCCGAAACAATAGTGGTTCGCTGACTTACATTTATTTTCTTAGATGCTCCCTTATCTTATTCTACCGTCGCTGTCTCCCTACTGGTCGTTTTCCCAAAAGGGACGAGACATTTTTCTGCTTTTTATTGTACCATGGGGGGGTCCTGTTGTTTGGAAAGGTATATTATTGATTCCAGACGCTTTTTATTTTTGGGTAGGTACCGAAGTGGCTAAACGGGGCGGACTGTAAATCCGCTGGCTTCTTACGCCTTCGCTGGTTCGAATCCGGCCCTGCCCATGAAAAAACTCTGATGCTCGGGGAGGGACTCGAACCCACACGGATTACTGTTCCACCAGATCCTAAGTCTGGCGCGTCTACCAATTCCGCCACCCGAGCAAAAGCGACCGGAAAGCCCAATCTGCTAGGCATCATAGAGCCAGTTGCAGACCCTTTGGCCTTTACATTTCCGCGTCAAACCAAATTCTTCATGCAAAACCTCTCCCAGAGAAGAATGTACTTCACCAAGTCCTAATTTGTAACGAACCAAGAGCAGTCACCGCTTCTTCTTCGAGAAGAAGAAGCGGTCACCTTGGACATCTGCAATCAGGTTATCACCCTCACAAATTTTCCCATCCAAAATCTCGAGGCTTAATGGGTCAAGTAGCTTGTGTTGGATGACACGCTTAAGAGGTCTTGCTCCATAGAGGGGATCGTAGCCTTCATGAGCGAGAAAAGCGCGCCCAGTCGGGGTTAAATCTAAAGAAATTTTCTGCTGCGTCATTCTCTTGGAGAGAGAAGCAATTTGAATGTCTACAATTCTCTCGATGTCAGCGTTGGAAAGTCGATTAAAGACGATGACTTCATCCACTCGATTAAGGAATTCTGGACGGAAATATTTAAATAAAGCTTCCATAATGTAGCGGTTGCGTTCTTCTTCTTGTAGATCGCCCATGATAAACTGACTGCCGATGTTGCTTGTCATAATAATGACGGCGTTTTTAAAATCCACAGTGTGGCCTTGTCCATCCGTAATGCGACCGTCGTCCAGTACCTGGAGGAGGACGCTGAATACGTCATGATGGGCCTTCTCAATTTCATCAAAGAGAATGACGGAGTACGGTCTTCGACGCACAGCCTCACTAAGCTGTCCACCTTCTTCATATCCAACATATCCTGGTGGGGCACCAATAAGACGGGAAACACTGTGCTTTTCCGTATACTCTGTCATATCTAGACGAACCATTGTGTTTTCATCGTCAAATAAAAGCTCAGCAAGAGCTTTGCTAAGCTCGGTCTTTCCAACTCCGGTTGGTCCAAGGAAAAGTAGAGAGCCAACAGGTCGCTTTTCATCTTGTAAGCCTGCCCGTGCGCGCCGAATGGCATTGGAAACTGCAGCAATGGCCTTCTTTTGCCCAACAATCCGTTGTGTAAGACGTTCTTCTATTTTAAGGAGTTTTTGCTTTTCAGTTTCCTGCAATCTGGAAATCGGAATACCTGTCCAAGCAGCAACAATTTCTGCAATATTGCCTTCGGTGACTTCCTCCTTAAGAAGAGTGGGAGAGGAACCTTGCTTCTTGGTCAGCTTTTCGAGTTGACATCGTAGTTTTGGGAGGAGGCCATACTGGATCTCACTAGCACGCTCAAGGTTATTCTGACGTTGTCTAACTTCAAGCTCCCCACGAAGCTTGTCGATTTCTTCGGCCAATCCCTGAGCCTTCCTTATTTCTTCTTTCTCCTTTTTCCAACGGGACCTCAGCTGGAATGCTATATCGTTCTTTTTAGAAAGTTCCCTTTCAAGCTTCGAAAGGCGTTCCTGACTAGCAATGTCCGTTTCTTTCTTCAAAGCTTGCTGCTCCATCTCCATCTGCATAATTTCCCGTTCGACTTGATCAATTTCAGTAGGCATGGAATCCAGCTCAATTTTGAGACGGGAAGCTGCTTCGTCGACAAGATCAACTGCTTTATCTGGGAGAAAACGGTCTGAGATGTAACGATGGGCAAGCACAGCGGCCGCAATCAAAGCTGCATCCTGGATACGTACACCATGATGGACCTCATACTTTTCCTTCAGTCCCCGAAGAATAGCCACGGTATCCTCCACACTGGGTTCATCAACCATAATTGGCTGGAATCTCCTTTCCAAAGCAGCATCCTTTTCAATGTATCTTCGATATTCGTTCAAAGTCGTGGCGCCAATAGTATGGAGTTCTCCACGAGCCAGTTGAGGCTTAAGAAGATTAGAAGCATCCACAGTACCTTCAGTAGCGCCCGCTCCAACGATGGTATGGAGCTCGTCAATAAAGAGAATCATTCCTCCTTCCCTAGAAGTCACTTCTTTCAGAAAGGCTTTTAGGCGATCCTCAAATTCTCCACGAAACTTAGCACCAGCGATCATAGATCCCAAATCCAATGCGATGATTTTTTTGTTCTTAAGCGCTTCTGGAACATCTCCACTAGCGATACGCCGTGCTAAACCTTCCACGATAGCGGTCTTCCCTACACCAGGTTCTCCAATGAGAACCGGGTTGTTCTTCGTACGGCGGGAAAGTACCTGCATGGTACGGCGAATTTCCTCGTCCCGTCCAATAACGGGGTCGACTCTACCACGACTAGCAAGCGCAGTAAGGTCTCGCCCATACTTTTCTAGGGTCTGATATTTATCCTCTGGGTTTCGATCCATAACTCTCTGAGAGCCACGCGTACTTGCTAGCGCCTCCATTAGCCTCTGGCGATCTATACCTACTGTTTTCAGCAAGTTCCCACCCTGTGATTCATCATTAACCAGCGCGAGCATGAAGTGCTCAGCACTTAGGAACGTATCCTGAAGCTTTTCCATTTCCTCCTCAGCAGCTTGCATGACTTGTCGCAACTGGTCGCCCATATATGGGCCCATTCCACCGTGAACTCCTGGCAGGGCTTTCAGCTTTCTCTCCAACCGTTGCTCAAGGTTACTGGGATAAACACCCAATTTTTCTAGAAGAAGAGTAGCAACCCCATTTTTTTGTCTTAAGAGACTAAGAAGAAGGTGTTCTGGAGTAAGCTGCTGGTGGGCAAGCTGAGAGGCAATGCTGAGAGCGCCGTTAAAGGCCTCTTGCATTTTAATGGTGCATCTGTCCAGGAACATAGCGGCTATGATGAGAATGAGAGATAGCTTTCATGGTAACATGTGTGCTACTTAAGTCTAATTTTCATGCGTAAGAAAGTGGGAACATCAATATCTTCACCCCACACTGTGATAGGCCCAGTTTTCTCAAACCTTCCACGGGTTGATAAGTTAAATGGGAAGCGTTTCCATTCTGACTTCGTTGAATGTTTGTCTGCCTTCTCACTCGGCCGGAATTCTGGTGCACCGGCTTCGGAAGAGGAAAGTGCCTGCGTTTGTGTAGAGGAAGTAGAAGAAAATTTTCCTTCATAGTGAATATCCCTTGAGGCAGTGGTTAAGGTAGCACAGCTTAAAGCATCTGCCTCCTGAGACATAAGGGGAGGAACTGATACTGCAGCAGCAATAGAATCAGATGGCATACCATCTGGTAGAGGCACGGAACGAGCGCTATGGCACGTTCCCAACAGGGACACTGTAACAGGAACGGCGGATAAGCTAGCAGCCTGTATTCCTAGCAAAATACGGGCGGAATCGCTGCAGGATTTTGAGACTTCTTGAAGAATGGTTTGCACTTCAGAGAGTAAAAGGTTGGAAGGACCATCGATGTAAACTAAAAGACGCTCTGCATTGGCAAGGAGGCGCCCGCGATCCATAAACGGATTTTCCAGGGCGCGGCGAATGGCATTATGAGCCCGGTTACCTCCATCAGCTGTTCCAAAACCAAAAAGGGAGGCGCCACCTTCATCATTTGGACGAAGAACAACTGCAAGGTCTCCTATGGTAGTTTGCATAGGACCTGTACCGAAAATGAGCTTCGCAATTGTGGTGCAGGCCTGTAAAAGAAAGTCCATGGATTTGGAGAATGTTTCCACAATATTTGCTCTCAGCTGTACAATCTCCGACATACGGTTATTCTCAAAAACTAAAACTGCGTCGGTAGAAGAGCGGATTTTTTCGAGGGCATCTGTTGCTTGTTGCGTGCGCCTCGCGCCTTCAAAACTAAATGGTAAGGTAAGAACTGCTACAGTAAGTACTCCGTAGGTACGTACTGTCTCCAACAAAACCGGTACCACACCTGAACCGGTTCCTCCTCCCAATCCAGCACATACGATAACCATGCTTGTGCTCTCTCCAACGGCCTGAATAGAATCCCTCGACTCTAGAGCTGCTTCTCTCCCTAATTCAGGATTACTGCCAGTTCCCAAACCATGAGTAGTCCTCGTGCCGATAGGGATTTTAGAATCTGCCATTGAGTAAGCTAATGATTGAAAATCGGTGTTGACCGCAACGGTTTCCCACCGAGCGGCGCGCTCAGTAGTAAAGCGATCTACAAGATCGACGCCGGTATTCCCTACTCCCACAATTTTCACTCTTATTCCTTCTCCGCTACACAATTTCGAAGCTTTCTGAATCTCCAGCATGCAACGAAATTATGCCTAACATGAAGAACTCGGCAAGCCCTTAAAAAGGGAGCATCTGATCCTCCCAAGAGGATAGAATTTCATTGGCAATTACCTGGCACTTAATAGGACAGTGTTCGTCTTCTTCCCAAAAGCATTCCCACTCTACGGCCAATCTTTTGAAGCAAAGTAGGTTGCGGAAGGTTAGTTTGGATGGTATGGACATACTTAAGCAGGCCAATGACCGTCGAAAGTCGCGGGTTCTCAAAAGCAGAGGAATGATCCGCTGCCGTATTAGCATAGGCAAGGTGGACAGGTATTCCAAAAACTTCTTCGGCAAGACTCTTGATCCCTTGTAGCAGGCTACAGCCTCCGCTGAGAACAACACCCGCACCAAGCATATGAAGGGAGCATTCATTCTGCACTCGCTTTTTAAGAATTTCAAAGAGTTCTCTAACACGGACATGGATAATGGTGTTTAATACATGCCTTTCTACCTCACATCCAGGGAACCCAGAGCTACCTTTCAGGAGTACGGTATCCCCAGGAGTGACAGTTTCTAAGGAGGTAGAGCCCATCTCCACCTTGAGTTTTTCCGCCTTTTGAACTGGAATATGGAGCCCCATGGAAATATCGCCAGTAATGTGGTTGCCGCCAATAGCTAGCACCCCACTATGGCAGACAACACCGTTAATATAAACAATATAGTCCGTCACGCCTCCACCTATGTCTACAACAAGAGCTCCTAATTCTTTCTGCTGAGGATCTAAAACAGTTTGGGCAGATGCTAAGGCGCTCAGGACAATATTCTCTACTTCAACGGCAGCTTCGCGAATGCACCGGACGGTGTTTTGCAAACGAGTGGTAACTCCATGAACAACATGGAAATCGGCTTCTAGACACGTTCCGACCATACCAACAGGATCAAGAATGCCATCTTTCCCGTCTACATAGTAGCGTTGGATGATTGCATGAAGGCAATCATGTTGTGGAGGAAGATGTATTTCCCTGGCATTTACCTCTACGTCATGAAGGTCTTCTAAATCGATTTCTGCCTTACCTTCTGGTATCCTGATGGCTCCACGGCTGTTAAAGCTGACAATGTGGCTTCCGGTAACTGCTGCCCAAACACTTTCAATTTCCACGTCACTTTTTTCTTCTGCATCTGCTAGTGCTTCATGAACGCACCTGACCGCCGTAGGAAAATCTACAATTTCTCCCTTGCGAACACCCTTGGATGGCATCTTTCCCACACCGAGTAGTCGTACACCATCGTTCCCACATCCCTCGGCAACGACAGTGCATACCTTGCTAGTGCCGATTTCTATTCCGACAAGAACTTGGTTTTTTCCCATTTGGCTTTACTACTCTAATGGTTAGAAGAGGATGACCTAATGTTTCCTCCGTTCTGTTTCTGCTGGAAAGGGTGTCTGTCCAATTCTCCGAAAAACCGCACTGGGGTATTCCGATGGACGAAAAGGTTAACACTTGCAATGCGCCTTCCAGAGCATTCACAAACCTTCATAAGCTCTTGCAGACGATCTAACTGTACCTCGAAGTTGTGAGTCGAGAAAGTGATGGTTTCGTCAGACTCTCCTAGTGCTTGAATGCAATATCCCGTTGATAGATCTAAAAGACGGAGTGAAATAAGAGGATTTCTGCGTATCGAAACCAGACGTAGTAGCTCGAGAGCGTGATGCAAATCTTCCACTGCCAATAGATCTCCAGAAGCTAATAGTTTCTGGTTTATGCCACGGATAATTGGCAAAGAAAGATATCTTGGCAGGACATGGGTTGGTTTATAAAAAGTGCCCGCTGCTTCTAAAAGAAATGAGCCGGCTGGAACACGGGGGATCATCCTCTTTTGGTTTTCCACCCTGGAAACCAACCATGCCACAGGCTCTCGGACCTGGATTAAAATCTGTAGTGTGTCCGGCAACACACGCCTGAGGGTTACATTTCGTATCTGCCCAATAGCAAGTAGTTTCTTACGCATACTTTCTAGATCGACGGAAAAGATGTTGTCTCCAGAATGGAGACCCGTCAAAGCAAGTATTTCTTCATCTGAGAAGACATTCTCAGAGTTAACACGGACGTGGCAAATGTTGTAGCGGGGGTTTGTGTAGAAAAATTCAGCGAGCAGTCTGCAAGTCCCGACCCATCCACCAATTAGCAAGGACGAAAAAAAAAGGGATCTCCAAATGGCGTTAAAGACCCGAGCTGTACAACGCCTACGACTAGTTTTACGGCACACTCGCACCTTCAGCAGGGTAGATCCCTGGTGAGTCGCATGTGAGGGAGGTGAAAAAGGTGAATGCCTCATGCTTTTTTCCCTTTTTTCAGGGAAAGCACGGCTATGATTTCACAAAGCAAGGACAAATCGATCCCAATGGATGCAGCTGCTCGTGGCATTAGGCTGGAGGGCATCATGCCAGGAACAGTATTGACCTCTAAGACATTCAATCTTCCTTCCTCACTAAGCAGAATGTCCACGCGGGAGCAAAGTCGTAATCCAAGCGCTTGGTGAGCTGCCAAGGCCGCACGCATAACCGCCATGGTATGATCGCTACTAAGTCGCGCTGGTACAAAGTACTTGGATCTTCCAGCCACATATTTGTTTTCGTAGCCGTACATTCCAGTGGATACAATCTCAACTGCTGGAAGCACTGTGTTCTCAATAATGCTCACAGTGAGCTCCCTACCTGAAAAGAACGACTCTAGTAGGACTTTACTGTCATATTTAAGGCAACTCTCCATAGCTTGGGGCATTTGTTGCCAGCTGTGCACCACGTGCACGCCGATTGAAGACCCTTGGCAAGGGGGCTTAAGCACGAAGGGTGGTACGATAGAAGGTTGTTGTCCAGGAGAGAGTATCTCAAAAGGAGCCGTAGGAATTCCAGCTTTAACAAATCGTCTTTTGGCAAGGATTTTGTCGAACGCCAGTCGGCAGCCTGCAGCTCCATCCCCAGTAAACTGAACTCCTCTTTGCTCAAGGAGGTCTTGTAAGCAACCATCCTCCCCAAAGGTTCCATGAACCATATTAAAAACAAGATCCGTACCCTTGGGTAGGTCTAGGCCCTTGGTAACATCGACTTCAGTAACATGGTACTGTCGCGAGCGTAAAGCATCCGCTACTGCTGCGCCTGATTGCAGAGAGACTGCCCGTTCCTCTCCAGGACCTCCCTTAAGGACAACAAAATGTATCCCTCTTAGTAAAGAGCGGTCTACTTGTAAAAGGTGTTGATAATCTCTCATGGAGCCTGGAGGTTTTCTCCAACAATTTGGACTTCTGTCTTAAGCTCGATTCCTCTTTTCTGTTTGGCAATAGCGCATATTTCCTTAATAAGGGTCAGAATTTCTTCTGCAGAAGCAGAGCCATCGTTGACAATAAAGTTGCCATGAACCTCGGAAATACGTGCCCCGCCAATAAAAAAATTCTTAAGGCCGAGCGCCTCAATAAGCTTCCCTGCAGGTATTTCTTTAGGGTTCTTAAAGATACAGCCAGCACTAGCTGCAACAGGTTGGGACCGCCTCCTCTTTCTTTTTGACTCTCTCAACCGATGGTCAATCTCTTCTGGAGAGGAAGTGTAACCTTGCAGGGTTGCAGAAAGGACATAGCGATGGGCAAAGTCGGAGGTATTACGATAGTGGATGTCGAGCTCCAGTGGAGTCTTGATCAAGATGTTCCCCTTTTGATCACAGCACCTAACACAAATAACTTGGTCAAAAAGCTGTGTTTCCATGGCACCTGCATTCATTCGAAGTCCTCCTCCCAAACTCCCAGGAATGCCTTCCATCCACTCAAATCCCCCAATGCCCAGGCGGCGGGCCATACAACTTATCTGCTTGAAACGTACTCCAGCACCTGCAACAATGCTCTGGCCGTGAGGCTGGGTCTGGAGGAATTGCCCATATCCAAGATGGGCTACTACGCCAGGTATGCCACCGTCCCTCACTAGGAGGTTAGAACCTCTCCCGACTACCGTAAGCGGGATGTTCTCGGCAGAGCAAAACTGTACGAGGGCTATAAACCCCTCTTCTGTTTCTGGCTCCGCCCAGAATTGGGCTGGGCCTCCTACACGGAGAGTGGTATGTTTACTCATGGGTTCGTAAAGACGGATGGAGCCCGATCCCATGGCTGTAAGCAGGTGTTTGCGCATTGTCAAATCTCTGGCTAAACGATCGCTTGCTTCGTAAATATCTCCAGCACCGAGGCTTATAACGAGATCTCCTTCCAGAAGATTTTTCCCTACCCGTTGATGGATAGTGGCTATAGAGGAATGGGATTGAACATGGGGGTGTCCCGCCTTCTGTAGAGCCTCCACGATAGTTTGGCCGGAAACACCAGGAATTGGCTCTTCCCCAGCTGGATAGATGTCTGTCACCAAAACACGGTCAGCTCCATAAAATGCTGTACCAAATTGTTTATACAACGCTTTTGTACGAGAGTAGCGGTGCGGTTGAAACATGGCGATTACTCTCTGAATCCCGAACGATCGAGCAGTGGAAAGTGTGGCTTGGATCTCTGTCGGATGATGTCCATAGTCATCTACCACCGTTTGTAGATTATCTCGAAACTTAATTTCGAAGCGGCGTTTCGCGCCACGAAAGGATTGAAGGGCTGCTGCAATAAGATTGAACGGCATTCCCAACTCCAGAGCCAGTGCAGTTGCAGCAAGTGCATTGAGAGCGTTGTGTCTTCCTGGAACATTTAGCTGTATTTTGCCAAGAAAGCTTTTACGGCGGTAAATGCCAAATTGGGTGGGAATCCCGCCATTTCTTCTGCTCGAAAAAAGCTTCATCCGGTAGTCACAAGAAGCGCCAGTACCATAGCAAATAGTCCTTGGACGAGACATGCAAATGCGCCTCGCCCCGGCATCATCTGCACAATAAAATGTCCAACCAGAGGTTTGAGAGATCAAACGGGAAAAGACATCGTCGATAGCGTCTTGATTTTGATAGAAGTCAAGGTGCTCCGCCTCGACGTTAAGTACAAGGACATGTTCTGGAAAATAAGTAGAAAGACTCCCATCGCTTTCATCTCCCTCTGCAACAAAATATTCGCCCTCAGAGTCCCATCGTGCATTTGCTCCGAGAATAGGGATATCTGCCCCTACATAATGGCAAGGTTTAAGTCCTCCTAGACGAAGAACATGCGTAGCCATAGCTGTGGTAGTAGTTTTTCCGTGCATACCACAGACTAGAATACCTCTCTTATGCATCATGATTGCTGCCAGCACATCCGCCCTTCTTGCTATAGGAATTCCTAGACGCATAGCTTCGTCTAATGCTGCGTTGCCCGGTTTAACCGCGGAGGATTGTGCCACAAGGTCTACTCCACGAACATGTTCTGCACGGTGGGGAGCTTCAAATATCAATCCCGACTGAGTTAGCTGCTGGATTTCCACTGTGTCTACCTTATCAGATCCGCTGACGCGATGGCCTAGGGCTAGGAGTAAGACTGCTAGTGCACTCATGCCGGAGCCGGCAACTCCAACAAGATGGATACGAAGAGGTATATCTACGAGGAGAATAGAGGCTAAGTGGCTCGTAGTAATCATTTCCCAATTTTTTCTATTGTGGAGACAACCCGTTGAGTAGAATCGCGAGGAAACACTTTTCTTGCATGCTGGGCCATACGCTGTCTACGGTATTCATCGTTCAGCAGGTTCACGATGAGCTTAGCAAGGATCACCGGAGTAGCATCTGGCTCAAGAAGCATTTCTGCAGCAGTTGCACGAACGAAGATGGCAGCGTTACCTTCCTGATGGTTATCCCTCGCAAATGGGTAGGGAATCAATATACTGGCAAGACCAAAGTACGAAATTTCGCTCAGAGTAGAAGCCCCCGCCCTAGAAATGACGAGATCGGCGGAAGAGAAGGCTTGCTCCATATGGTGGTGGAAGACGGTCACGTAGGCTGGAATGTCTTCCTGCAAGTAGTTAGCAGCAAGCGGGCGGTCATCTTGCTTTCCGATGAGGTGAATAATCTGGAGACGTGCATTACGCAAAAGCGGAGCCGCGTTGAAGAGAAGTTGATTAATACCAGAGGCTCCCTGGCTACCACCGATTACCAGGAGTGTTTTCCGTAGAGGATCTAATCGGAAGTCAGCAAGAGCCTGTACGCGGGAGATGCGTCTGGTGAGAGTTGTTCGTATAGGAATACCCGTCACCGTACATTCCACTCTTGGGGAGAAATGGGCCCTACATTCTGCAAATCCCAATAGCACATGGGAAGCGAGTTTCGAACCTAATCGGTTAGCTCGTCCTGGAATGGAATTAGACTCATGGACACAGGAAGGAATCCCAGCCACTTTAGCAGCAACAATCAAAGCCGCAGAAGTACCCCCACCCATGCTTAAAACCACTCTAGGCTGGTAACGGCCGAGCATCCTACTGCATTTCGCAAGACCTTTCCAGGTGAACCGTAAAAATTGGATGAGCGCCGGCGAGAGAGCAGAAGGAAGACTGATCAAAGGTAGTTTTTCAAAAAAAAATTCCGAGTGGGCCTGTAATGCAATGGAATCGATTTCCTTCTCCGAAATCAATAAAAGGATCTCGTGGTTACGCTCACTTAAAGCTTTGGCAACAGCAAGGCCAGGAAATAGATGGCCGCCAGATCCTCCACATGCAATTGCGATCTTCATCAAGCACCACTAGGTATGAAATTTATCTTTTGCAGGCGTGTGAGTGTCCGGAAGGCATGAAGACATGGAAGCAATAGGGTAACCCATGCGGTGGATATTTAACAAAATGCCCACCATGGAGAGACAAATAACCATATTCGATCCGCCATAGCTGACGAATGGTAGCGGCATTCCCTTATTAGGTAACAGGGAAATGGAAACACCTATATTGATCATTGCTTGAAGGGTAATGAGCACAGTTAGCCCAAACCCAAGCAGGATGCCAAAGTAATCCTTAGCATTGAAGGCGATTAGAGTACCACACAGGAAGATTAGAAGATAACAAAGGACAATAGTAAGCGTCGCAACGAGGCCAAGCTCCTCTCCAATCATAGCAAAGATGAAATCTGTGTGAGCATAGGGGAGATAAGAATACTTTTGCCGGCCCTCTCCTAACCCTAAACCTGTAATCCCACCAGCACCAAAGGCAATGAGAGCCTGCCACTGCTGTAGTCCTTCCTCCAAACGATACTGTTCAGGGTGCAAAAACGCCGTTAGACGACCAGCCCGTTCATGGATATGGGCAGCGATGTAGAGAACTATTCCAAATCCGACAACAGCGAGCGGAACCAACCGATAAAGGCTAATCCCAGCCGCAAACATGATGAGAAACGCTGTACTCAGAATAAGCGCCGTAGTCCCCAAATCGACCTCGTTGGCAATCAGTGCAGTTGGAACACTTACAATTCCTACCGGAAAAACAAGCCCTAAAAGCAACTCGTCGGAACGACATCTGAATTTGGAGAACCATCTGGACAAAAAAACCGCTACTGCCAATTTACCGATTTCGCTAGGCTGAAGAGTCATAATCCATAGATTAACCCATCGCCACGAACCATTAATTTTTATCCCAATCGGCTGGATGAAACACAGCACTAACAGAAGTGTTCCTCCTATTAGCCAGATCCACCATGTTCTTTCCCACCAATGGTAATTTACTAGAGAAGCCACCACACAAAGCACCATCCCAATCACTAACCACAAGAGCTGCCGCCTAACGAAATGGTACATATCCCCGCAACTTTCCTTGGCAAAGGCGCTAGTGCTAAACAAGACAATGATTCCCAGCACTAACAACACCGCGACCGCAGTAAGTAGGATATATGCGCCGTGTTTGTAGAGAAAGTTCATGTCAGAGGCAGAGGAGGTGTTAATACCATTTCCACTATGGCAGAGCTTTGGTTTTTTGTGCTAGAATCAGGGGGAGGTCCGGTGAGATGAGTACAAAATGGCCGGTTTCAGCTTATGGGCAATGGAACAAGAGTTTCCCATCTTCAACTTCCGCGCAAGGGGAGTTTTTGTAGCCAAATCCTCCTTCTACTCCAATCTATCTTCCTTGCTTTGCCCATGGTAGTATGCGTAGTTTGAGGGCGGGTACTTGCCTTGGCATCCCTTTCTTCATATCTTTTCCTTCTTGCTGAATCCTAGAAGTATTCCGCAATAAGTGGAGAAAGGATAGAAGCAGTGATAGTGGATACAGCATGTTGAGTTTGGCATCCTGTTTACCATCGAGACGGGATGGGGAGAATTATCTGGTGAGCTGGCTTCCCCTCCACTGTGGGTTAGGAAGATGGGACGAGGGCAACCGCAACTGCTGACTTAGGCTGCGTCCCACCTGCGCTCCTTCGGAAAGGCAACAAGGTAGTAGGAATCACATGTAAGGCGCTGCTGAGAGTCCGGTATCTCCCTAGCTGTTGTACAATAAGTTAAAGAGGAAACAAATCACGACGACAAGGACAAGGTGGAGGGCAAGTATGACAAAGAAAACGTGTGCAAGTCTTGGGCTATTTTTTTCCGTTCCGTCCAAGCCTTTTTCGTCTGAGCCGGATATCGCTGGACATGGGGAACCTGTTCCCTTCCTAAAAAAATGAGCAGACGGTCGGCACGGCTGTAGATGGGCAGATGCTCTTGGTTTCATCATGCGTGATAACGGACTTGTTGCCCTGGTAGAGCGTAAACAAACTGCTTGAAGTATCTTCCGCGTTCTTCATATCCGGAGAACATATCAGTGGAGGAGGTGCCAGGAGAAAATAGCACAACGTCGCCTGGGAAGGAGAGTTTTGCCGCTAAACAGACGGCATCTTCTAGTGTTTCCGAGATTTCAGAAGGGACAGCTTTCCATGAAGCTGCGATCCGATAGCGCATTTCTCCAATGAGTATGGCTACCTTTACTCTCGCCTTTACCAGAGGAGCAAGGACATCGAACTCAAATCCCTTGTCTTTTCCTCCTGCAATGAGGACTATGGGGGTGGTTTGAGACTGGATAGCCTTTTCCAAAGCATCTAGACTCGTGGATTTAGAGTCATTAATCCAGCAGATACCATCCCGTCGGCAAACAAATTCACAACGATGCTCAAGCGGTGAGTACAGGCAGGCTGCACGTGCCATATCTTCAAACGAGAGTCCAAGACAGTAGCCTGCTGCTAACGCAGCCATAAGATTTTCGGCATTGTGACTACCACGGAGGAGAGTTTGACTTTGATCCAGTACGGGAGTGCCTTGGAAGAGAATCTGAGACCCTCTCCTAGTAAAATCTGCGGTGAGACCTTCTGCACTAAAAGTAATCGACTTTGCTGCAAGATCAGGAAGATTATCTCTGGCATTTACTACAGCAAAATCTTCTGAAGTTTGGTTAAGAAAAATGCGGAGCTTAGCCTGACGATATTCTCCCATGCTATGATATCGGTCTAAATGGTTCCAACTGAGATTTAACCATACGGCGATGTGTGGGTGGAAGCTATGGATGGTCTCTAGCTGGAAAGAACTTACCTCTACTACCGCAGCGCGTAGATCAGGGTGCGATTGGGCAACAATTTCAGAAAATGGAGGTCCGATATTCCCGCAGGCGTTGGAGTAGATTCCACAGCAATTAAGTAGGGTTTCTATTAGCTTAGTGGTGGTGCTTTTCCCATTGGTTCCAGTAACAGCAATGATGGGAACTTGTCACTTCCAAAAAGCTAACTCAATTTCACTGATAACAGGAATTTGCTTACGTATAATATTTTGTGCAATCGGGCTTGCCAGCCCGATACCAGGGCTCAACACACAGAGATCGTAGGGAGTAGGATCAACGTCTGCCTCTGTCCCAATAATAAAGTCTATCCCTTCTTTAGAGAGCGTCCGAATACGGGCACGTACTGACATGCAAGCAGAACTATCGAGGCTAGTAACCAGCCAGCCATGAGTATGCAAGAGTCTTGCGGCTGCTTCCCCGCTACGTCCTGTCCCCAAGATAGCCGCTTTTTTTCTCGTCAAAAGTGGTCTCACCGTAACCTTAAAGTAGCCAGGCCAAGTAGAGAAAAAAGGACCGACATTATCCAAAATCGGACGATAATGGTACTTTCCTTCCAGCCGCTGAGCTCAAAGTGGTGATGTAGAGGGGACATCTTAATCAGGCGTCTTCCAGTAAGTTTAAAACTTGCCACCTGGAGAATGACCGACAACGCTTCTATAACAAAAGTGCCGCCGACAATGGTGAGAAGGAGCTCTTGTTTGCAGCAGATGGCAGTTATTCCAAGAACCCCTCCCATAGCAAGAGATCCTGTATCCCCCATGAACACGCGGGCTGGATGACAGTTCCACCAAAGGAACCCCAGGCAAGATCCGAAGAGGGCCATGCAAAGCACACTCAATTCTCCAGAATAAGGGATGAATGGAACTCGCAAGTAGGAAGCAATTTCGAAGTCTCCGGCAACGTAGGCAAGAACCCCGTAAGAGGCTGCCACGACGGCTGTGCAGCCAACAGCCAGTCCATCTAATCCATCTGTAAGATTCACGGCATTAGAAGCTCCTACGATAACTAGTGGATAGATACAAAAGGCAAGCCATCCAAGGTGGAGGACGACTGGGTTCCTACAGAATGGGATGCAGAGCTGTTGGAAAAGCGCATTTGACTGAGGGCTGAAAAGTAGAAAGAGAACTACAGCTGCTGCAAGCAGACATTGTAGTCCGAACTTAAAACTGCTGCTAATACCAGTAGAAGAGCACCGGATAACCTTTAGGTAATCATCTACAAGTCCCAGGGAGGCTAGATAAATCATAGCAAAGATGGCTAACCACACGAAGGGGTTTGGAAGATGAGTCCAAAGCAAAGAGGAGACGATAGTAGAACCTAGTGGAAGAATTCCTCCCATTGTAGGGGTTCCTCTCTTTTCTCTGTGTAGTTCAAACAACTTATGAGTCTCTCCCTGGGTACGGATAGGTTGACCAAACCCGAGGGAAATAAGTTGGCGAACGACAAGATTTCCAAAAATTAGGGATAGGAGAAAAGCCGTGATGGAGGCACTAATAGCACGAAAAGTAATGTCCTGGAAGACGTTAAGCCTCTCAAGAAGATCCCCCTTAGCCCCATACACCCTTGCCCACTCGCTAATTTCAAAGAAATAGTAAAGCATGGACTGGTCAGTATTGCTCAATAATGTAACTCATGCGTGCTGAGTTACTACCTTTGATCAGGACTATGTCTCCAGGACTTGTTATCCTGCCGAGGAGTTTTGCTGTGGCAGAAGTGTCCAAAGTGTGATAGACGTTTCGCATCCCTCTTTTTATTGCCTCTCGGATAAGCGGAAGAGTTTCTTCTCCAACTGCTATCAGAGCATCTACAAGGGATGCCGCTGCTGCCTGGGCTACCTTTTGATATCCTATTTTTGTGTAGACTCCCAACTCATCCATTTTT